>ERZ841120.584-NODE-584-length-23191-cov-31.234353_pt1 | contig 23191 bp, 18 predicted proteins | sample MGYA00519572_ERZ841120 | MGnify/ENA primary metagenome ERZ841120 (study PRJEB31850, sample SAMEA3708890) | human gut metagenome | biome: human gut; feature: human-associated habitat; material: faeces | place: China | collected 2014 ...
ACAGACCTTTGAGCAATTCCCAGAGGATGAATCATCCAAGAAGAAAAAGAAGAAATGCAGAAGAGGCTTTAGCCTTTGATGCAAGTTACAAACCATTCAAACAATAAAAGAAAGATGAAAGAAGAACTATTGGAAGCCATCTACGGCACTGTTGAGAGATTGGAGCAGAAAGTCGATGAACTTTCTGCCTCCTCGAAGAATGCAGGAACGGAAAAAGCTCCTGCAAGTGCAGACATAACCAAGTTGGAGAAATCTATCATTGCTATGTTTGGCAAAGAAGAGGAAGTCATTGGTAAAATATCCAAATTAAGAGATGCCATTGTCGTTTTTGCTGACGTTATCAAGGTTGAACTTGGAAAAAATGAGCAGCGAAACAAGCTCTTGGTAGATGCTGTCAAGCAGATGAAACAAGAGCATACTGTCACCTCGAAGGCATTGCAGGACAAACTTAAAGTGATGAACAAATCACCTCAAAAGAAGGTTGTAACCCATCGCTTCGAGCCAACCTCAAAGAATGTTCTTCTTTTCATAGGTGGCTTGGCTCTATCTCTTGTCATTTCCATTTGGGGCAATCTCACCCAATGGCGAGAGCACCAAGATTGGGAGGAGGCAGACTTGAAATATAGGGCATTGAAGATGGTGCTTCCATCTAACGACCCGAACATTCGCTACATCGAAAAACATTTCAATGTCCAACGAGACGAAGACATAATTGCTAAATTAAGAACCCAAGTTGATGTGTATGAAGATTCCGTCTATCACTACCACAAAATGGTTGAGATAGCATCATATAAAGATAGTATAGCAAGACAACTTATTGATGAATCAAATAGAATAAAGATGCAAGTAAACCGTAAAAAAAGTAAGTGAAAATGCTATTTTTGTATTATTATGCAAAGTGTAATCACGTATAACATAGTTTAATGTAGTTTAAATATTCTCTGAAAATTACTTTGTTTCAAAAAGTCTTCATATCTTTGCACTTGGAACACAAAATGATGCAAATAATTGCAGTTTGCTTTCGTTTTGGTACGATTGTTCCAATAACCTTTGTGCAAGGTTGAAACAACTCAGACCTTACTGAGAAAAATTAAAGGCATCGACAACACGGTGATGCTTGTTGGTTAAAAATACATTCTTATAAAAATACAGACAATGAAAAAGAATGAAATTGAAGATTTACTTCTCTCTGAAATGGAAGAGGTAAATGGTGGCAGTGGTTCTAGCACTTGTGTTTGTGAATATGGTGGAGCTGGCGAAACTATCGTGTCTCCATCAGTTCCAGATCAACCTGAAAAAGGTTGGGTAGAATGTTAAAATGTGGGTATGCCAGGAGTAACTTTCTATAATTAGTTGTGCTACTTTTGACATGCCCTTTAAAATATTGTATTATGAACTATATAAGATTAAATCCTCAATATATTATTCGCAATGAAAAATGTTGTTCGTATATTGTAAAATTGGAACAACAAGTAGATAACGACGTACAAGGAAATTCTGGGAATATCTTTGTCGTACCACCTGTAGTAGGATTTATTATATCTGAAATTGGTAAAAATACTACGACAATATCATTGCAAAAAATTTCTTTGTCATTGGGTATAGATATTGCCAAAATTGAATATTTTGTGAATAATTTAATCGGTAAAAATGAAAGTAGGTTTACTTATAAGTATCAAACATTTGTTATTCCCGCTCATTTATTGGTTTATAGTATGTTGCCAGACGAACGTAAATATTACTTTGAGCAGGGATATAGTCCATTTGACAAATTCATTAACAAGCGTCCTACAGTGCCTTTCAATGTTAGCATTATGGTGACAACGGCATGTAACACCAATTGTATTTATTGCTATGCAAAACGTAGTAAAAACCTTTCTATGCCATTACAAAAAATAGAAAGAATTATAGATGAATGCCATAAAATTGGAGTTTCTAACATAGCTTTAACTGGAGGTGATATTTTTGCACGTAAAGATTGGAAAGAACTTCTTGGATATACATTAAATAAAGGGTATTATCCATTTCTTTCGACAAAGACACCGTTGACAGAGGATGATGTTAAGTTGTTAAAGGGTATCGGTATTGACAAAATGCAATTTTCTTTAGATTCAATTGATGGTGGCATCATACAAGTAATGGTTGGTGGCTCTAAAGCATATGTTGAAAAAGTAAAGAAGATGTTTTTGTATTGCCAACAAAATGGCATGTCTTTAAATGTCAGAAGTGTTATAACTATCCATAATGGAACTGTTGAAAATTTCAAAGAGTTGTATGATTTTTTGTCTCAATTCGAAAATATTATTGATTGGGTAATAACTCCTGCATTTTATTCTGAGTTTAAGGAAGAATACAAAGACTATACACCAAGAAATGAGCAATTGGCATCTATTTCATCATATGTAGATGCTCAAAAGAAACATTTCCCAATCTTTTTAAATAAAATAAATAAGTGTGGGTATCAGTTGAAGAGATTTAAGACTGTTAACGAGTTTGTAAGTAACAATCAAATATGCCATGCAGGAAATTATATGCTGTCTATTTTGACTACAGGAATATGCACACCTTGTGAAATGCTTTATGACAATCCAGACTTTGTTCTTGGGAATATATATAATTTCCCATTAAAAACAATTTGGAATTCACCAAAAGCATTAGAGATATGTACATTTAGTCAAATTGAAAAGAGAGACACAAACTCTCCTTGTAAGCATTGCAAAGTTATTGATATTTGTCGCAAATCTATAAATAGACGTGTATGTTTTGTCGATATATCTAAGACTTTAGGTAAAGGCTATTTTGATTACCCAGACCCAAGATGTCCAAATTCTACCGTGACAGGTTATATTTTATAGCAAAACTGAAATATGAGATATTTTGTAGTTTTTTTAATTTACATAAGTTGTAATCTTGCTTGTATTGCACAAAGCATAACAGGAAAAATTGTAGATGAGCAGGGAAATGCAATACAATTTGCCAATGTTGCTATGCTACAATCAAAAGATTCTGTATTTGTTAAAGGTGTTGTTAGTGATGAAAATGGCAGTTTTATACTTAATACGCCTCATCAAAATGGAATTGTCAAGGTAACATGTATAGGATATAGGACTGTTTTCTTAAATGTAACTGATGATAATCTTGGTGTTATTGTTTTAAAAGAGGAATCTATGACATTAGGAGATGTCATCGTAAAATCTTCTTTACCCAAGAGTAAGTTGAAGAATGGGGCTGTTATCACAACCGTGGCTGGCTCAATATTGGAAAAAACGGGAAACATATACAATTTGCTTGACCGAATTCCCAATGTCACTACGCAAAACGGGAAAATCAATATCTTTGGAATTGGTGAACCAGTGATTTACATTAATGGCAAAAAGGTTAGGGATAATACGGAATTGGACCGCTTGAACCCAGATGAAATAAGCACTGTGGAGGTAAAACAAAATCCGGGAGCGCAATATGCCTCAAATGTAAAGGCGGTTATACGTATCAATACGAAAAAAAGAACAAAAGATGGATTCGGATTTGAAACGAGGACATTTGGGAAAAATGATGAAAACTCAAGAATTGGTGGATATGAGCAACTGAACATAAACTATCAGAAGAAAGGTCTTGAGACATTCACTGTCTTGAAGATTAAAGACGCTGAAAGTTCAATCAAGCAAGATCTCGTTCAAAACACCTATGTCGACAATGTTTGGCATCAACGCAATGATATTAAGGGTAGCATAAGAAACAGGCAATTATATTGCGGACTAGGAGTTAACTATCAGATAAGCAATAATAGTTTTATAGGTGCAAGTTTCAACTTCAGCCGCATGTTCAATAAAGCTGTAAGCAATATAGCGACAACCATATATAAAGATTATGCCTTCACGGAAGAATCCGCAAGTGACATAGCAAAACCAGGCAACATGAGCCTTGCAAGTAGTAACGTTTATTATATGGGGAAAATAGGCATCGTGGACATAAATTTTAATACCGATTGGCTTTGGGACAAAGATTTCTCCAAAGTAAATACCCTTGAAAGGTACCAAGAGTATGGAGGCGATTGGCAGGATAAAGCTGTACATACAAAAACAAATACCAAGAATGAGCTTTTTGCTTCCAAGCTGACATTGACTTTGCCATTTTGGAAAGGACAACTTTCTTTCGGAGGAGAATACTCTAATACTAACCGTAACAGTTCGTATGATGTTCAGCCTATGGGATTATTGGACAAACAGGATAACAGAATCAAGGAGGGCATGGCCTCTGTGTTTTGTGATTATACACGGAAATTCGGGCAATTGAGAGTCCTTGCGGGAATAAGGTATGAGAATACGGATTTTAATTATTATGAAGAAGGAAAAAGAATCCCCGAACAAAGTAAGAGGTATGGGAATCTCCTTCCTTCATTATCATTATCCCTTCCGGTAGGAAAAACCCAAATGCAATTAAGCTATGGAGCTACAATAAAGCGTCCTTCATATTATGATATGCGGTCAGGAATAGGGTATGATAATCGTTATACTTATGAATCAGGAAACCCCTTCCTTGTCTCGGAAATAAGCCGTAACATTAATTATATGGTGTCTTACAAATGGCTTATGGCTGAGGGCATTTATACTCATGTATCTGATCCAATTGTGATGTTAACTCAGTCGTACAAGGACAATCCTAATATAGCGTTAATACAAAATGTGAATTGGAAACCATATAATCGTATCGGGGCTTCGCTTTCCGCAAGTCCCAAATTTGGAATATGGCATCCCTCTTTGCGTTTCCATTTCTTCAAGCAATGGTTTGACATGGAAACTCATGGAGGGCACGGTCTTGACAATCCAAAGATTACGGTGCGTTTTGATAATACTATAGATACTAAGTTCTGTACAATCTCCCTGCTGCTAACAGCGCAGACTAAGGGTGACGATGAAACTTCTTATATGTACCGTAATTATTTCAGCTCGAATTTATCAATATATAAATCGTTTCTGAAAGGAAAAATGGTAGTGTTCTTTTATGCTAATGATTTGCTCGGTACAGGGAATATGCATAGTAAAATGTACTCCGGAAGTATGCGAGAAATAATTCATCATGATTACTCAATAAGTGAATATTCTCTAACTATCCGATATAGATTTAATGTGGCAAAAAAGAAGTATAAAGGTACAGGGGCAGGACAAAGTCAAAAAAGTAGGATGAGTCTATAATGTTCAAAAATGAGAAAAATAACAATAATATTTCAACACGACTCCATGCAATGTGGCATAGCTTGCTTGCAGATGGTATGCAAATATTTCGGCAGAGAATACTCTTTGGATTCTCTGTCGAAACTTTGTTTTGCCACCACGGAAGGTGTTTCCATGCTTGGCATTAATGAAGCAGCCAACACGCTTGGATTGCATACGATAAGTGCAAGGGTAACCACTACTATGTTAGGTAAAGCCCCTTTGCCTAGCATCCTTCACTGGGACCAAAACCATTTTGTAGTCTTATATAAGGTCAAGAAAGGCAAGAAGTTTTATGTAGCTGACCCAGGAAAAGGATTGGTAACTTATGGCTTGGATGAGTTCAAGCAACATTGGATAAGCACGAAATCTAATGGCGAGGACAAGGGCATTGCCATGTTCTTGGAAACCACTCCTGCTTTCTTTACCTATAAGATGGAGGACGAAGAACACATCAAAGAGAAGAGGTCTTTCCGCTTTCTCCTTGGATATGTGAGGAAATATCGCAAGTATTTCGGACAAATTATCTTGGGTCTGGTAGTCGGAAGCCTCCTGCAGCTTGTCCTGCCATTCCTTACCCAATCTATCGTGGATGTCGGTATCAAGAACCAAGATATAGGTTTTGTTTGGCTGATACTCTTGGGGCAGTTGATGCTTACAATCAGCCGAACGGCAATAGACTTTATCCGCAGATGGTTGTTGCTTCACATATCCTTACGCATCAACATATCATTGGTAAGTGACTTCTTCATCAAGCTATTGAAACTGCCTATGTCTTTCTTTGATACGAAACTCATGGGCGACTTGATGCAAAGAATGAACGACCATACCCGTGTGAACAACTTCCTTACGCAGCAGACGCTCAACATCACCTTTGCCGTGCTAACCTTTGTGGTATTCTCGGTGGTACTGTTCTTCTACAACAAGTTGGTGTTTACCATCTTTTTGTTGGGAAGCATCCTCTATGGTGCATGGATGACCTTGTTCTTGAAGCGGAGGAAGGTGCTTGACTATGAGTTGTTCGAGCAGCAAGCCATCAACAATAACAAAACTTATGAGTTTATCACCTCTATGCAGGAAATCAAGTTGCAGGATTGTGAGCAACGTAGAAGATGGGAATGGGAGGACACACAAGCTGAGCTATTCGGCGTGCAGATGAAGTCGCTCAAACTCCAACAGACACAGGAAGCTGGAAGTATTTTCATCAACGAGGTGAAGAACATCATCATCACGGTAGTCGCTGCAACTGCCGTGATTCATGGGCAAATGACACTCGGTATGATGCTTGCCGTGCAATACATCATCGGACAGCTCAACTCGCCTGTGGAGCAACTGATGAACTTCTTCTATTCTCTGCAAGATGTGAAGATTAGCTTGGAGCGAATCAACGAGATTCACCAGATGGATGATGAGAATGGAAAGGAAGGCTTGCTAACTTCTATTGAAGATAAGAATGAGGGCATTGACATCAAGAACATCATGTTCAAGTACGACCCACATGCTTTGCGCAAAACCATAGACGATGTGAGCATTCACGTTCCGCAAGGTAAGGTAACAGCCATCGTTGGTGCATCTGGCAGTGGAAAGACCACCCTCATCCGTTTGATGCTTGGTTATTATCCTGTCTTGGAGGGAAAAATCAACATTGGAAATACTGACATCAACAAACTCAACAAAAAGTGGTGGCGCAGACAATGTGGTGTTGTCATGCAGGATGGTGTTATCTTCTCGGAGAGTATCGCAAGAAACATTGCCGTTGACGATGGCGACATAGACAAGGAACGGTTGTTGAAAGCTGCCGAGATAGCTTGTATCAAGGACTATGTGATGGCTTTGCCTCTGAAGTTCAACACCAAGATTGGACGTGATGGCGTGGGACTGAGCCAGGGACAGAAACAGCGCATCTTGATAGCAAGGGCTGTGTATAAAAATCCAGACTATATCTTCCTTGACGAGGCGACCAACTCGCTCGATGCCAACAATGAGAGAAGCATCGTGGAGAACTTGGATAAGTTCTACAAGGGCAAGACAGTTGTGATTGTGGCTCATCGCCTAAGCACGGTGAAGAATGCCGACCAAATCGTGGTCATCGACCATGGAAAGGTGGTTGAGGAAGGCAACCATGAGACTTTGACCGCCAAGCGAGGGGCATACTATAATCTTGTGAAGAATCAGTTGGAATTGGGAAACTAAAATGTTTTTGACATGGAACAGAAAAAAAAAGAATCAGATAATATCGAGTTGAGAAGTGAGAAGGTGAGGAACGTGATAGGTAAGGTTCCTCCTCGCCTCGTCAGCTTGGGAACGGTTGTCATTACGATAATAGTCCTCGCCCTCGCAGTTGCTTTCTACAAGATACCTTATCCTATATCCATAGATGCTAATGGTGAGGTCATCAATCAAAGAACAGTGCAAGTGTTTGTGCCATATAAGTATTTGTACCTTTTCGATGAGCCAAGGACGGCTCATGTATCTTTCGAGGGTAACGACAATGTATCTTATAACTGCGACATCACAAGCCATAATGCCAAACTCATACATAGGGAAGATGGCAACTATTTTATGGCTACAGCCACTGTGAGCACACAGGGACAAAATACTCCTATACTGCAAAAGTATATGAAAGCTGATGTCAGAATCATTGTCAGCAATAAAACGTTATGGCAGCAGGTGTTCGGATAGTCTATGTCCGAACACCTGCCGTTTGTTTTAGGATGCATATTGTGTTGCTAAGCATCAGATTTTACGCAAAAGTTCTAATTTCCATAAAATTCCTCTTGTAAATCATTGGATATTTAGAAAAATATCGTATCTTTGTCCCCGAATTAAGGCGTTCTTTGCATATTGCAAAATACAGAAACGAACAGAAGTCCGCTCGTTTCCATATTGTTACCTGGTGTACTAAATCTTATTGATTCAAGAGTTAGTGCACCTATCGCCTTTTTTGAGTATTCCAAGATAAGCTCTATGAAAAGAGACTTACTTGATCTTCACTTCTATCTTAGTCTTGGCTGCATCAGCGCTGGAGCCGCCAACAAATACCTGGTAAGTGCCAGGAACCACGCGGATGGTGTTGGTCTGGGCATCCCAACCCTCGAAACTCTTGCGAGGAAGATCGATGCTCACCATCTGGCGCTCGCCAGCCTTCAAAGACACACGCTTGAATGACTTGAGACTTTTGATAGGTCCATCCACGTCATCCATGCGCTTGATATAAACCTGCGCTACTTCGGTACCCTCACGCTTGCCCGTATTCTGCAAGGAGAACATCAGCTTGTAATCAGCAGCCTTGCTGCCACGCTTCTTGCTCTTCACCTGCATCAAGGTAGGCTTGCCATACTCGAAAGTGGTATAACTCAAACCATAACCAAATGGGAACAAAGGCTCGCCCTTGAAATAACGATAGGTACGATTCTTCATCGTATAATCGAGGAAATCAGGAAGATCGTTCACACTCTTATAGAAGGTAACCGGAAGCTTGCCCGATGGGTTCACCTCGCCAAAGAGAACCTTGGCTACAGCCTCACCACCCCGTTCACCAGGATACCATGCCTGAAGGATTGCCTCGGCATTCTCTGTCTCAGGAACCATGGCGATGGCACATCCCGAACAGTTGACAAAGACAACACGCTTGCCTGCCTGATGCAGCATGGCGATGACCTGACGCTGAGCCTTCGGCAACTCCAGGTCGGTTCTGTCGCCGCCCTTGAATCCCGGTTCCTCAATCTCAAGCTGCTCGCCCTCCAGGTTTGGAGAGATACCGCCAACGAATACCACGGCATCCGCATCGCCCACCTCTGCCAGAATCTGCTCGCTGGTAGGCTTCGAAGTCTTCAGGATATCAAACTGCATCACAGCCACATCTTCCTTCTGGGTATAATCTATCTGAATCTTAACCGGCTTGCCTGCTTTCAGAGAGAGCGGTTTGATGATAGGCGCCACACGACCCCAGCACTCCCTCATGTTCACGATGGTATCGCCATCCACTATCAGGCGGCAACCGTCATCAATACCCATATTGATGGTAAGATCCTCATCCCTATCAGGAGTCAACACACCCTCATAGCGGGCTGAGAAATGAGTAAGATTCACACCCGGAGCAAACACGGTGTTACCACCATTGCTCAGATTGATGGCTGTCTTCATCACATCCGTAGCCACCGGCTCACCCTTCTGTTCCTGATTGTTCCAGTAGGTGGCCTTCATTCCCTCACGGAAGAGGTTGAAACGGCTTTCCTGCACCTCGTTTCTTGTCAAGGTACAAGCCGGAACATACTTCACCTCAGCCCCCTTCATATAGTTGCGGATGCCCTGGAGGATAGTGGTAGAACTGGTAGGATAACCCGAATAGTTGCCTCGCAGCATGATGGAGTCATTGGCATTAGGTCCCATCACCACAATCTTCTGATTGCGTTTCAATGGCAGCAGCTGGTTTCTGTTCTGAAGAAGGACGATGCCTTCTTCTGCTATTTTCTCAGCCAGATCCTTATGAGCCTTGCAGGCGATGACGTTCTCAGGAATCTGAGTCCACGACACGGTTTCATCCTTATCGAAATCGCCGAGCTTGAAACGAGCCACCAGCAGACGCTTCAGGCTCTGGTTTACCTTATCTTCATTGATCATTCCCGCCTTCACAGCTTTCGGAATAGTACGATAGGCACTGCCGCATTCCAGGTCGGTACCGGCATTCACAGCCTGGGCAGTTGCCTCGGTAGCGGTCTTTGCCGTACCATGATAGCCCGGCATATAGAAATCGTTGACAGCTCCGCAATCGGAAGTAATCAATCCCTTGAATCCCCATTCGTCTCTGAGGATCTGGCGCTCAAACTTGGCGTTGGAACAGCAAGGAGCACCATCTATACGCTGATAGGCACACATCACCTCAGCCACATGTCCATCCTGTACCAGCGACTTGAAGGCAGGGAGATAAGTCTCCCACAAATCCCGGGCTGGCAGATTCTCCAGATTGAAGACGTGGCGATTCCACTCCGGACCGCTATGCACGGCGAAATGCTTGGCACAAGCCAGTGTCTTGACATATTGGGGAGCCTTAGACTGACCGGAAGCCGGAACACCAGGAGCCGCCAGCGGCTTGCCGTCGAACGACTGTCCCTGCAAGCCATTCACTACGGCGAGTCCCATACGTGTGGTGAGATAAGGATCTTCGCCATAAGTCTCCTGTCCGCGTCCCCATCTAGGATCACGGAAGATATTGACATTCGGAGTCCAGAAGCTCAGACTCTGATATCTCTTTACATTACCCGACTTCTTCGCTACCTGCGCCTTGGCTCTCGCCTCATCGCTTACGGCAGTAAACACCTGATAGAGCAAGGCATCATCCCAGGAAGAAGCCATGTGCATGGTGATAGGGAAAACCGTGGCATATCCGTTGCGTGCCACGCCATGCAGCGCCTCGTTCCACCATTGAAACTGAGGGATACCCAGTCGGGAGATGGCAGGCGAAGCATCCATCATCAGCTTCGTCTTCTCCTCCAGGGTCAGGCGTGAAAGCAAGTCATTGGCTCTTGCCTCGGCAGAAAGGTTAGGGTTCTGATAAGGCAACAGCTGATTGGCTGGCTGTTGGGCGTGAGCTGAGAGCACCAGAGCGGACAGCAGGGCCAATGTAAGTATTTGTTTCTTCATAACTACTATTGTTAGTACGTAAATATTATATAGATTCGTTTTAATATGCAAAAATACATATTTTTCCTGAATTCAGAGATAGATGAAGTGTTAAAAAGCTCAACTAGTTTCCATTTTTATGTGATTACTTCCTAATTTTTTCGAATCATTCAAACAATAAAGCACTTTTTCCTTGCTGATTCCAAATATTAGTGCTAACTTTGCACTCAGAAACGACTCTATCTTTTTAGAAGACAAAGATACAATAAGAAAGATACAACAAGACAGTAAGATCGCAATAATATGGAAAAGATTCTAATAGTTGAAGACGATATCGCATTTGGAACCATGATTCAGACATGGCTCAGAAAGAAGGGATTCGAGGTGGAGAAAACTACTTCGGTCAAGGCCGCCATACAGGTTTGCGAGGAGGCAGAAAGAGGATTCGATCTGGTATTATCAGACCTCCGCCTTCCCGATCACGACGGCATCTTCCTGCTGCAATGGATAAGAAAGCATGGCGTGCAGGTGCCTTTCATCGTGATGACCAGCTATGCAGAAATCCAGAATGTGGTGCTCGCCATGAAATCGGGTGCTACCGATTATGTGGCAAAACCTTTCCATCCGGAAATTCTTCTGGATAAGATCAAGGAAGCAATCAAGGCTCCGAAAAAACAGGATTCGAATGCAGCCTCAGCAGATAGTCTGCGTTCCACAGACACAAATTCAACTCCTACAGACGCAGCACCTGGCAAGCAGGCAGGAAATCAGGCTTCATCTGCCAATGGGGATGTACCCAAATACCTGGAAGGTGAAAGCGAGGCTTCACGCAAGCTATACAGTTTCGTTTCGCTGGTGGCTCCTACCCCTATGTCGGTACTCATCCTGGGTGCCAGCGGAACAGGTAAGGAATATGTGGCAAGAAGAATCCATGAACTCAGCACAAGAGCCAACAAACCTTTCTTCGCACTCGACTGCGGTGCCATTCCTAAAGAGGTGGCGGCATCAGAATTCTTCGGTCATGTGAAGGGATCGTTTACGGGAGCTGACCAGGACAAGAAGGGTGCTTTCGAGATTGCCAACGGCGGAACTCTCTTCCTCGATGAGATGGGAAACCTGAACTATGAAGTACAGGTGCAGCTGCTCCGTGCCCTCCAGGAAAGAAAAATCCGTCCGGTGGGAAGCAACAAGGAAATAGATATCGATATCCGACTGGTTTGTGCTACCAATGAGAACCTGGCGCAGCGTGTGGCTGAAGGCAACTTCCGTGAAGACCTCTACCACCGTATCAACGAGTTTACCATCTACATGCCGGAGCTGAAAGACCGTGGTGCCGACCTCTTCCTCTTTGCCGACCTCTTTATCAAGCACGCCAACAAGGAGCTGAACAGAAATGTGGAAGGACTCGACGGCAAAGCCAAGGAACGAATTGCCGCCTACAACTGGCCGGGCAACCTGCGAGAATTGAACAATGTGATGAAACGAGCTACCCTGCTCGCCACCGGAAGATACATCGGAGTAACCGAACTGGAACAGAGTATGGCGCATATCCAGCCACAAGCCCCTACCGCCCTGCACGATGAGGAAACGGAACTGCAGAGAATAGAAGCTGCGCTGAAAGCTGCGGGAGGCAACAAGAGTAAGGCTGCACAATTGCTCGCCGTGGATAGAAAGACGCTCTACAATAAGATGAAGAAATACGGTATCTGATGACCATTCCCCAACTTTTTGGGGAATAATTCCACACTAGTTCCACAACTTCCACAATGTAGAATTCTGGCACGAAAAGCAATTACTACTGATAATCAAACGATTAGATAATTCTTTTGTTTTTTGGCACACAGATTGTGATATGAGAAAGTGAACACGCCAATGAGCGGTAACGCAAGTAAGGCTGGTCACAAAGAAAGTAATAAATATAATATTCACAATAAAAAAACAAAAGATTATGAAAAAGTTAGTTTTCGCAGCTATCGCTGCCATGGTTATGGTTTCAGTTAGCAATGTATTCGCCAGCAACAAGATGGCAAGTGTATCATCAGTAGCTCCAGTTGACACAGTAGTTCCAGCAGAACCAGCTGCTCCAGCAGACACAACAGTAGAGAAAGAGACACCAGCTGAAACTCCAGCAGAGACTCCTGCAGACTCTACCACAACAGATTCTACTGTAGCAGAGTAATATCACCTTTAAAAAATAGTAATTAACTGAGGAAAAGATAGAATAACACTAGTAATTACGCGTCGCTTTCAATCAGGCAGGAGACTAATGATAGAATTCATTGGTCTCCTGACTTGTTTTTAGCCCTTTTGTTTTCTAATATCATTTTTTTGCATTAACTTTGCAAACAAATATCTATTGAGCAAGATATCAGTCTGCTCATCATTTTAAACGATTTCTCATGCACAAGAACAATATTCCTCTCAAGGTAGCCCTCGGATATAGCGCCATTGCCATTATCATGATTCTGGCAATCAGTCTGGTGTATAGCAATACCAAGAGCATCAATGCCATCAATGAAGCTTCGCGCGAGTATATCCAGAAAAGGGGTGCCGCCGATAGTACCATCTCTTCCCTGCTCAAAGAGGAGCAGAGAAACCTGAAGCAACTGTCTGATGCCATGGCAGGAAGACCTACCCGAAACTATCTGCAGAATAAGGTGAAGAATCTGAATACGGGAAAGGATTCCATACTGGTTCACTCCAAGGCACCTCAAACCCACGAGGCGAAGAAGACTACGGTAGAGGTATTGAAGACCCGAAGGGGGTTCTTCCGCCGACTCGCCGATGCCTTCAAGAAGGAGCACGCCGAAACCCTAAGCGTAAAACAGGACAGCAACCGGGCTGTCATCGATTCTGTTACCACCCCAGTAAACGTGGCGGAAAACGTAGCGACCATCCTCGACCAGATAGACAAGAAGGAGAAAGTGGAAACGCAAGACCACAAGCAGAGCATCAATAGGGAGATGGAAGAGCTGAAGATGGTGAGTGCCAAACTCGCCCTGCGCTCCGCCAAACATCTGAGCGATGTACACCAGCGTGAAAAAGACAACATGCAGGAAGCCATCAAGAAGGCGATGGAAGCAAGAAAGCATCTGTTGTGGCAGATGGAACTGCTCGCCATCGTAGCCTTCTTTGCCATCGGCATCATGATCTGGTTTATCTGGCGCGATGCCAAAAAGGAGCGCATCTACAGGGAAAACCTGGAGGCTGCCAACGAGGAAATCCAGCGTATCATGAACCAGCGTGAGCGCCTGCTCCTCACCATCACCCACGATATCAAGGCGCCAGCTGCCTCTATCTCGGGCTTCATCGATCTGATGAAAGATTACGTCAGCAATCCCCAGGGCATCGAATGCCTCCAGAACATCAAGAACTCTGCTGCTCATCTTTCACATCTCGTTGCCTCGCTGCTCGATTATCATCAGTTGGAGAACGGACTGATGAAGGTTCAGCCTACCTCTTTCTCACCGGCACAACTGGTAGCAGAATCGGTAGAGGGAATGAAATTGCGGGCAGAAGAGAAAGGACTGGCGATTTCGTTCGAATGCAAAACAAAGGGGATGGGAACTTCGGATTCTTCGGAAACTTCGGATTCTCCAATGAAGAAGAAATTCTTCCGTGCTGATGCCTTCCGCATTCGTCAGATATTGGATAATCTGGTAAGCAACGCCATCAAATATACCGACCGGGGCAGCGTTACCATCCAGGCACAGGTTTCAGAAATCCTGGGCAAGCCTACGCTTACCCTGAGCGTAAAGGATACGGGAAAAGGTATGACTAATGAGGAGAAACAGAAGGTGTTCCAGGCGTTTACGAGATTGAAGAGCGCCCAGGGCATAGAGGGTACCGGTTTGGGATTGTCCATCACCCAGGAACTGGTTTCGCTGCTTGGCGGAGAAATCATCCTCCACTCTATCCTGGGCAAAGGTTCTACCTTCATCGTCACCATCCCTATCGAGCCAGCACCAAAGGAGGAGTCTCATGAAATGGCTCCATCAGAAGTTGAGCATGATCCTTCTCCCGATTCTGCTCAAGATAAGGAAGGACAGAATTCTGGCAGCCATCAGGTTACTGATATAAAGAAAAAGCCGGAATTTGCCAACCACAAGATTCTGATTCTGGATGATGACAAGCTGCAGCTCCAGCTTCTCCAGGAGATGTTGCGCCGCATCGTAGGCGACACCTGGCAGGTTTTCGCCTGCAACCATGTGATGGATGCCCTCACCACGCTGCATAACGAGCAGCCAGCCCTGATGCTGATGGATATCGAAATGCCGGAGATGAACGGCATGGATATGATTGCCCACATCAACCATACCAAGATGATGGTGGTAGCGATGACTGCTCACGACACAAGCATTCTGGAACAGCTTCTGAAAGCCGGCTTTGATGATTGCCTGTTCAAGCCATTCAGCATGGAGAAACTGTCTGATATCTTGGGAATAGAGTCCCAGCCTCAACAGGATGCCCAGTCAGGAACTCCATCCCAGCCTGATTCATCACTCCAGCCAGTTTTATCATCCCAGCAGAAATCCAATCCTCAACTGGATGCTCTCCTGGCTTTTGCCGGAGGCGACGAAGAGGCGGCTAAGGAGATTCTCGATACCGTGAAGCAGGAACTTGCCGCACACCTCGAGAACCTGAAAGAAGCCATAGAAGAGGAATCCTTATCTACCGACCGCATAGGAAAGGCGGCACATAAGCTCCTCCCTATCGCCACCATGATGCAGATGGGATGCCTCGAAGAACTCAAGGATCTCTCCCCAGAACACATCGGCGAGATTGAAGAAGCTGAAATCAGAGCAAAACTGAAGGTTGTGATTATGACCTTATCTGCTGCGGTGTCAGACCTGTATGCTTCTTGAAATAGCGGCAGAAGAAACTGACGATGCCTTCCTGAAACTTCGTGGGAAGGAAAATGAAGAAAAAGAAAGGATTTGCGAAATAAAACCTATTATCATTACGGCTGTCAGTTTCTTATAAACTGGCAGCCGTTTTTGCTATCCAGCTACCCAAAACAACCCGAATAAGAGAAAAAGCCCAAAGAATCTTTGCTTTTTCAAACTTTATCCGTACCTTTGCAGTATGAAAACATTATTAGACGTTCATACACATACAATAGCATCCGGTCATGCCTACAGCAGTTTGCAGGAAATGACCTTGGCTGCAAAAGAAAAGGGGTTGGAAATACTGGGAATCACAGAGCACGGACCACATATCCCGGGCACCTGTGATCCCATCTATTTCAGAAACCTGCATTGTGTTCCCCGTCAGCTCTACGGAATCAAGCTGATGCTGGGGGCAGAACTCAACATCCTCAATACCCAAGGCGATATTGACCTCGATGAGGATTACTGGCGCATACTTGATATCCGAATCGCTGGCATTCATAGCCTTTGCTGGCAGGGAGGAACCAAGGAAGAGAACACGCAGGGAGTCATCAACGCCATGCGCAATCCATTCGTGCAGATTATCTCCCATCCTGGAGATGGAACGGCAGAACTGGATTTCGAGGCTCTGATGAAGGTTTCCAAGGAGACGCATACCTTGCTCGAAATCAACAATCACTCCATGGCTCCCATCCGCCACAAGACGGTGGCAGCTCCTAATAACCTGGAACTGCTGGAACTTGCCAAGAAGTACGAGACCCCTGTCATCTTTGGAAGTGATGCCCACTTCTCTACCATGATTGCCGACTACAGCAACATCATGCCGCTGGTAGAGAAAGCAGAGTTCCCTGACGAGCTGGTTCTCAACTATCAGCCGGAGAAGTTCATGGCTTATCTCAAGCCTACCCCTGAAAAATAGGAAAATTTCGTTTCACATATCATTTGCACTACTATGATTATAGAGGAAATTATCAAGTATAACGAGGAATTCGTAGCCAGCAAAGGTTACGAGAAGTATCTTACAAGCAAATATCCAGACAAGAAACTTGCCATCCTTTCCTGTATGGATACCCGCCTGACAGAGCTTCTGCCGGCAGCATTGGGATTGAAGAATGGAGATGCCAAGCTCATCAAGAATGCCGGTGGACTGGTTATCAGTCCATTCGACTCCGCCATGCGCAGCCTCCTGGTTGCCATTTACGAACTGGGTGTAGAGGAAATCATGGTTATCGCCCACTCCAACTGCGGTGCCTGCCACATGAACGGACAGCAGATGAAGGAATTGATGCTCAAGCGCGGCATCCATCAGGATGTCATCGACACCATCGGACTTTGCGGCATCGACTTAGACCATTGGCTGGAGGGATTCCACGACACAGAGGATTCTGTAAGGAATACTATAAATACCATCCGTACTCACCCTCTTGTACCAAAGGATGTCAATCTGCATGGTTATATCATCGATTCCCAAACGGGTAAGCTCACAGAAGTAAAATAGAACTATATAATAATAATGAGAACATCAGCCGGTGATGAAGAAGAAAAAAAAAGATTGTTTTCAATGCTTGATGAACGCCAACCCCATCTGCATCGCCTTTTTCACCATATTTGCCACATTGCTTGCTTGCAGTTTGCTCATCAAGTTGTGGCGGTGAAATTCTACGGTATTGTTGCTGATGTTCAACTCCCGGGCGATGGTATTGGTCGAATGTCCCTCGGCTATGTGCTCCAAGACTTCGAGTTCTCTATTAGAGAGGTTGACTTGCTCGACATTCTGCTGATTGATCAGTCTGAAAAACTGTTGACTATAATACCCCTTTCCTTCTTCTATCTTGTGCAGAGCAGTAAGAAGTTCCTGCGGGTCATCACCTTTCAAAACTATGGCATCTACATCCTCGTCCATCAGCTGACGTATCGTCCAGATTTCTTCGTGCATCGTATAGACAATGATCTTGGTCTTGGGATGCTTATGGTGAAGCTGCTTGACAAGCAGCAGACCATTCTCATTACTCAGTTCCAAGTCGATGATAGCGGTATCGATATTCTCCCTGTTGATGATATCCCTGGCAGATAGGAGGCTAGAGGCGGTCTGTACATTTTTATAGACACCATCTTGCAGGATGAGTGCCCTCAAACCAACCAAGACGACAGGATGGTCATCTACAATAAGGATGCTTTTGCTCTTTTCCATGATGATACATTTTTAAGCGTAAATTTTCGCAAGCCTTTGCTCGCAGATTATAGTTGAAACTTGAGTTCTACCAGATACTCTTCTCCATCATTTCTTATATCGAGTTCTGCCTGCAGAGCATCAGCTCTCATCTTCAGGGTATCTTTGCCGATTCCTGGCTTGTCCTGGCTGATAGGGTGAAGTGGTGACAGATCGTTGATGATGGATATGCTCCCCTGCTTTCCACAGGTATCCAGCGTGACGTTTATCATCTTGCTGTATCCATATTTGATGGCATTGGATACGCATTCCTGGATGATGCGGTAGATCTCTATCGCCTTGCCGTCCGGGAGATTCTGCGCATTGAAAGAGGTACTGATGAATGGCTTGACGATGGTTCCGTTTTCGGCTGTTACCGATTGACAGAAGCTTTCTATCAGCTCCGCAAGCGAAGTGTTGTCAAACCTAGGTGGTATCAACTCATGTGAAAGACGGCGTACATCATGTCCCACGTTCTTAAGCAATCTTTCTGCTTCCTCCTTATTGGTCTGCATCATGATATTCACCGCCAGAATATCGTTGCATATTCCATCATGCAATTCCTTGGCCAGACGCTTGCGCTCATTCTCCACACCATTGATATAGGATGTCTTTTCCGACAATTCGGCTCTCTGCCTGTCGAGTTTTCTGCGGTATAGGATGACAAGAATGGCTATCAACAATATGATGAGTGCCAGGATGAGCCATAAGATACGGATATAGAGCAAGCTCTGTTCGTGGTTCATCTTTTCTATCAGCATTTCTTTCTCCAAGGTCTTGTACTTGATATTGAACTCACTCAACTGCTTGTCGATGTCACTCTGCTTGAGGGAGTCACTTTTCATGTATGCCTTTTGCATTGCCTGGTATGCCTGAGTGTATTTACCCATATTGTTGAGGCATCTGGCCTGTGTGGCGAGAAGCTTGTCTTTAGGCATCGTCAGATTGGTACCTGCCAACCTGCCGATGCTGTCCAGAAGTAGCCATTGCTCAGCGTATTTCTTCTGTTGCCCCAGCAAGTCGGCCTTGATTTCCAATATTCCTAGCACCCCATTACTCGTAGGTGCCAGATTGCGGCAGGCATCATTGGCGTAAGTGAGATAGAAGACGACGGAATCGGCCTTACCCAGTTGCAAGTACGACTTGAGCAACGGAGAAAGATATTTGAGGGTCAACACATTATAATTGGCCTGCTTTACCATATTCCACATCGAAGTAAGGCTATTGACGCTTTTCCGGTAATTTCCCTGTCGCATCAGGATAGCACCTTTATTGGCATGGGCAGACAGACGCTCTATGGTATCGTTGATAGCGATAGCTTTAGATTCAGCCTTGTCGGAGTACTCTATGGCTTCCCTGAATCTCTTCTGTTCGTTGAAAAGCACGGAGATACAATTGTAGAGATAAATCTCATATTCCGCATTCTCGCTCTTGATGGCTTTCTGGATGCCCTTCTTATAATAGATGAGTGAGGAATCCAGTTCTCCGATTCTGCGATAGCAGATGCCCATTGCTCCACACATGGCAAGCATGCCATCGTAATCTTCAATCTTCTCAGCAAACGGGATACCTTTCTTTCCGATTTCTATGGCTTCTCTCATCTTTCCAAGGTCTGTATATGCGGTCATCTTCTCGCTGGTAAGCCAACTGCGGGTAGTGTCGGCACAGTTCATATTGAGTGCGCTGTCTATCAGAAGGATGGCCTGTTTCTTATCACCATCAGCATTATAGTTGACGGCTTCCAGAAACAAGGAATATGCCCGCTTCTCGTCTTTGCAGTTGTCACGTTGACAAGCGGCAAGGAAAGCGATGGATGATAACAGAAGGAAAACATATGTGAATATGGCTTGTTGCCTGTGATGTATTGTTTGCTTCATTTGCTATTATATTTACGTTATTTGCAATTACTATCATAAACGATTGTCCGTGCAAAGATATGAAAAATAATCGGAAGAGACATTTTTTCTATTGTTAAAAAAGGTGGCGGCTGTTGTTTTTCCGTTCATACGTCCCTTTACCTACGGAAAACCATAGGCTGCATACGATGGTAATCCGTAGAAATGAATATAAATATCCTTTTTTTACTGTCGTTTGAAGCTTTGTATGGTAATTGTCGCTATCTTTGCATTCAGTCATTCTCTTGTTATACTTAGCATCCCTAAGTAAACGGCGAAATGTAGTAGTAAATAATCAAATAATAAATGTCTAACTTAAATTTTAAGAATTATGCGTAATATTGGTGAAGAAATCTTGTGGGATATCGTGCGTGTTATCAAATGGATAGCCATGCGTGTGCTGCGCCTCTTTGGCAAGTTATTCTCTTTTGCATGGGACAAGGCAAAGGAGAAACAGGAAATGAAGAAAATGGAAGAAAGGGAGCAGGGCTTATGAAATACGTAAAACTATTGTTAGTATTCGCCTTCGCATTGCTTTCTATGGCTGGCTTTGCTGAGAAAGGCGATATGTGGGAGGTGAAAGATGCCGACCTGACGGTGTGGGATTCGCCTAATTATCTTACGAAGTTGGGCATGATGCATCAGGGTGATACTTTTGAGGAGGAAGGTATGGATGGCGACATGATCAGATTCCTCTACAAGGGCAAAACGGCTTATGTGGCATCTTACTGCTGCCAACGATTTGAGCCGGAACCAGATTCTGATGTTGATGTAGAAGAAGAAATGCCTGCAGCTGCCACACAGCAGGATGTCAAGGAAGACGCCAAGAATGAAAAGACGGAACTGACTGCCGTTGCCCAACAGAAAGGGAAACAAGCCTCTAACGCAGATGCCAAGAAAGAGGATATGCAAGCACCAGCAGGAACTCAGCAAAGCGCCGAAAAGGAAGAAACTGGAGTATTAATGGGCATAGCGTTGCTGCTCCTGTCACTTGTTGGAGGCGCCCTCGGTCTTATCGCCATTGTGTTTACTTTCTTTTATGTTTTCAGATACCAGAAATTGGCAAAATGGATGAATGGGAAATGTGGCACGGAAGTGATACCTTACAAACGATTCAACAAGTTGCTCCTCGTTCCAGTACTGGCGGCACTAGCAACTGTAGTGATTACCATATTATTTGGATATCTGGCAACGCTGGCAGAACAGGACAGCACCTCGCAGATCTTCCTATCGCTGACAGGTGTAGCACTAACCATAGCAACCCCCGTTCTGTGTCTTTGGTACAGATATAAGAAAGACAAGGAACAATATGGCAAGAAGGCAGCAAGCTGGATGATGCTCTATTCTTTCCTCAGTATAGTGGCAATATATCTGATTTGTGTTGTAATAGCCTATATTATTGTGGGAATTGTTGCTGTACTGATTTTTGCCCTGATTGTAAGCCTGGCATTCCCTACAAGATACTATGTTGTCCGCAGGTGGTAGTAGATCTGATTTCAATGAAAGCTATATGTTATACCACCATTTGACAATGTTATAACTATACTTTAAGCAATACGTACAGAAAAAAGGAAAAAGCTTTGAAAATAAGATTGTTTTCAAAGCTTTTTCCTTTTTTCTTGCATCATTCAGATAAAAGTCGTATATTACCATGCCTCCAGCTTATCAGCAATCTCAGGCATCTTATCCTTGCTGAATACAGGATTCTTTCCTTCCTTTTTCTGCTGACGATAATCTTGCAGCAGGAAGACGGCTTGGCGGGAAAGCAGAACAATAGCCACCAGATTACAGAGCGTGAGAAGAGCCATCGTGATATCGGCAAAGCTCCATGCGAAATCCAGCGATACCACAGCTCCTACCATGACCATCGCTGCCACAGCAAGGCGATAGATAAATACGCCCAACCTGGAATCCCTGATATATCTCACATTGGTCTCGCCATAATAATAGTTGCCGATGATGCTACTAAAGGCAAAGAGCCAGATCATCACAGCCACAAATGGATTGCCGATACTTCCGATTTCGTGGGTCAAGGCATCCTGCGTCAGCTGGATACCATTGGATGCGGTAACATCTACCCCACTCACAAGGATGATGAAGGCGGTGCAGGAACATACCACCAAGGTATCTGTAAAAACACCCAAAGCCTGAATCAAACCTTGCTTCACCGGATGGCTTACCGTAGCCACAGCTGCTGCATTAGGTGCACTACCCTCACCAGCCTCGTTACTGAACAAACCTCGCTTGATGCCCTGTATCACCGTAACACCCAGCACTCCGCCGGCAGCCTGATTGAATCCGAAGGCATTCTCCACAATGGCAAGCAACACTTTAGGCAGACTGGCAATATTCCAAACCACTACTCCTACAGCTATCAGAAGATAGACGACAGCCATCACAGGAACCACGGTAGAAGAGAACTTAGCCACTCGCTGGATACCACCGAAGATGATGAGAAGGGTAAGCGCAGTAAGCACAATTCCCATGGTAGCTGGTTCGATACCGAATGCTTTCTGCCAAGCCAGACAGATGGTATTGCTCTGAACAGAATTATAGGCAAAGCCAAAGGTGATGATCATCAGGACGGCAAAGAGAATACCCATCCATCCCTTTCCCAATCCATACTTCATATAATAGGCAGGTCCACCAAAGAAGGATGTCTTGCCCTTACGCTTATAAAGTTGGGCAAGAGTTGATTCGATGAAAGCCGATGCTGAACCCAGTAAAGCCAGCACCCACATCCAGAACACGGCTCCCGGTCCACCGATGCTGATTGCAGTAGCTACGCCTGCAAGATTACCCGTACCGATACGGCTGGCCAATGCCACCACGAAAGCCTGGAAGGAAGAGATATGTTTCATCTCGCCATCCACCTTTACCTCCATCGACAGCTCATCATGGCCTATCTCCTCCGGTTGAATCTTGTCGGGATTCAACAGCAGCCTGACCATCTCCTTGATGAGTCGAAACTGTACAAACCTAGTACGCCAAGTGAAAAACAGGGCACAGCATATCAACACGGTGATGATGATATACGACCAGAGAAAATCGCTAACCTGAACTAAAAAGTTTTGTAATGTATCTACCATTTGTCTATTAAAAACTGAATATTATTTCTTTTCGGTTGCAAAATTACGCAATTTCTTTCAAAAATCAGCAATTTATTCAAAGAAAACAGAATTTAAAGGATACAATGTCGTCCGCAGGTGGTTCAAGAACGGGCTGAAGGCCCAAAAGCTCCTAGCCCATGGCAACACCCTGGGTACACTAGCAATCTGCAATGCGCCCTGCAAGGGCAAAAGCTTTAAAAACCTTAATTCCGCAACACTATAATTTAACTTTATTTATAAGTTCCTGAGCAACAAA
>ERZ841120.586-NODE-586-length-23164-cov-3.210394_pt1 | contig 23164 bp, 22 predicted proteins | sample MGYA00519572_ERZ841120 | MGnify/ENA primary metagenome ERZ841120 (study PRJEB31850, sample SAMEA3708890) | human gut metagenome | biome: human gut; feature: human-associated habitat; material: faeces | place: China | collected 2014 ...
TATGCTAGTGCTATTTCAAACGTTGCGTGGTTTTATGACCTACCACACATTGGTTACTGAACCATATTTCAAAATCAAGACTTTCTATAATATGCTGAAGTTGATTGACGGCGACTTGAATTTACTGACACACACACCGTTTGTCATGTTGGGTTCTAGTTTTATCGTATTGTTCATCTGGGCAATGGCTGTCATCTACCAAACTATTAGTCATAAAATACGTCGCATTTCACAGACACACAAGAAGGAGGTCAGTCATGTTTAAACGACGCTCGAAAGGCTCTCAGACGCGTTCTGACGCGCCTAAACCAACTAAGCATAAATATGTACGGCCTTATGATAAAACGCCAATACAGGCTAAGCAGGCCTATATTATGCCTACCTTATTAGTAGCTGGTGCGCTGATGGTTGGGTCGGGGGTTGTTGTTTCAGCTCATAACACCCATACATACAACGTTCAAGTGATGGCATCATCAATGTCTAAAGGAACAGACTTGGTATCATGGGGTCGTGATACACAGGCTAAGTTAACTGTCGGGGCAACCAAGTTGTCCAAGGACGGACAGACCTTAGCCGTTGAAATTAAATACGACAATACCGCTCACACTGTGCTATCGTCATTCGGTAAGAATTATGCGTTGCGTTTGATAACTCCAAAAGACAACCCTATGAACGGGGTTAAGATGTCATACGGGTTGTTCGGGACAGATGGTTCTGGTGTGCTAACCATTCATAGTAAACACGGTTTCGCTGACAAGGCGTTTGTCGTCATGTTAGTCGACAAAGGTCGATTGGTAACGAGTGATGATTTGACGACCAATGCCACGTATTCAGATACGGACATTGACAACTCAATCACGGCACAGTTATCTGGTTCCGCTGACAGTAGCGACAGTAGCAGTCAAACTGCAACTAACAGCAAATCAAACGGCAAATCACCGGCTATCTACTATGTGCGCTTGAATGGACAGCACGTCCAACACGCAACAAAGAACTGGCATAATGACCGCGACATTGTTGATGACCTCTTTGTGAACGACGCTTTGAAGAAACGCCATCACGAAATGGAGCAATTGAAAACTAAGATGGCACAGGCCAACAAGACATTAGCTGAAATGAATGAGCGACTAAAGGAAAACCCTGACGATACAATTGCCAAGAACAATCAATCATCGCTGTTGTCAACGCTTGAATCATTTAAGACTAGTTATGCTACGGCTAAGGCATCCTATGATAAGATTAAAAACAACAAGATTGAAACAAATGTTCTTGACCCAAAAGCAACGACATACGAACGTTTCATTTCTGATTTAGACGCATTAAATAATTAACAAACGAGGAAGTAACTTATGGTAAATGATGAACAACTCTACACGGAAGCACGTAAGCTCTTTGAAGCTGATGATACGTTGACCGTTGCGCAACTTACGAAAACTTTGCAAGACGCCTATGATGACGCTCATGCAACAGCGCTACCCGTATATACACCGATTGAAGTTGAGCGCCGAGATATTCAAATCGAAGGGTCATTTAAGGACTACAAGGAACGTCAAGAATTCACACGAGAAGCTGACGAAAGCACTTACTAATCGTTAACCAAAAGCACATTTCTCGGAATGTGCTTTTGTGCCGTCAACACAAAAAAAGGAGGGTCATATGACCTTGGATATTGAAAAACAAATGCACTTAACCCTGCATATTCCTGACGAAATCAACACACGCTATAATGGGGCACTGTCACAACTCATGCCCGGGCAAGGAACATTAGTTGGTAATGAAGATAAGCTCCGCCAAATGATGGATTATCTACAAGACCCTGAAACACCTAATATCTTACTATTAGGTGAACAAGGTGTTGGTAAAACTGCCATTGTTGAAGAGTTGTTGTATCGTAAGTTAAATGACGACCTACCTATGATTGTTGTCACGTTAGCGGTTGAGACGTTGGGTGAATTGAATGAAAATATCATGGTCGGTCGCATGCGTACACTGCAAGACGACATGCTGGAAGTCGAGCGATATACAGCTGAACAACTGGGTCATCATAATTTCCAAATGGTCTTGTTTATTGACGAGGTGCACAAGTTGCACGCCTATGGATTATCAAATGACTCATCTGGTGCTATGAACGCCTTAAAGGAAGGAATGGCACGTGGTAAGTTTCCATTGATTTCAGCCACAACAGACTATGAATACCGTAAGAATATTGCGACTGACCCGGCGTTTGACCGTCGTTTACACCACATTGTCTTGGAACAACCGGGCAAAGAAACGACGATAAGCATTCTGAAACGTCGTGCCCAATCGTACCGTACACGGGGAATAGAATTTGGCGAGATTTCAGACGAGATTTATAGTCAGATTTATGACTATGCTGACGCGTTCATTCGTAACCAAGTTAACCCCGCAAAGTCACTATCTATTTTAAGTTCGTTGGTTGGTTATGCCCGAGCACGAAAAGTACCCATTGATTATGACGCGTTAACGTCTGTCTTTAGTTCAGAAGGTTATAATTTGGACGTGAATGTCGACCCCGCTAAGGTGAGCGAGATTGTGCGCGACCAAATCAAAGGACAACCTTTGGCTGTGTCAACGATTACCGACGTCATCAACACCACGTTCTTTACGAAACGTGATGTTAAGCGTCCAATTGCCACAGTTTTTGCTGTTGGAACAACGGGTACCGGTAAAGCCTTGCGTGATGACGAGCCTATCCTAACATTGGAGAATGGTCATTCAGTTTTCAAGCGGAACGGGGAATTGAAGCCCGGCGATTGGGTTTATAACCGTCACGGACGCCCGGTACAAATTGAAAGTGTCTACCCACAAGGGGAGTTAGCACAATATCAGGTCACGTTAGCCGATGGTCGTTCAATCATTACTAATGACGAGCATTTGTTTAGTGGCTACTGGTCAGGGTCAGATAAGCTAGTGACTGAAACCGTTGCTACCATTATGAAAAGTGAACAGTCGTTTAGTATTCCGATTGCTGACGCGGTGCGATTACCTGAACAAGCGTTTAATATTGATTTGTACCGTCACGGTCAATCAGCCACGTTTGACTATGATGACACGTACTTGCTCGGTAGCGTCTCACAACGTGCGACGTTATTGGCTGGTATTTTAGAAACGGTCAATCATTACGACGACCACACCAACCGTCAAATCGTGTCACATTATGACAAATCAAAATTAGTACACCTGCGCCGACTTGTTAGTATGCAAGGGCTGTATGCCGAGATTATTCAATTACCGGTTGAGAATTTATACGGCTTAGCTATTTCGGACGAACCGGTTGTTGAAATTAAGGGTGTCACGCCCTTGCATGATACGTACAGTATGACGTGCATTTATCTGGATGATGACGAACATTTGTACCTAGCTGGTAAAGACATGATTGTTACACACAACACGCAGACCGCGAAAGCCCTTGCGCAAGCGTTCTACGGACGCCCTGACGCTATGGTGGTATTGAACGGTGGTGACTATTCGAGTGAAGGTGACAAGCTAGACGCCCTGCATAAGATTGGAGATGCCGTAGCTGTTAATAAACAGCAGTTAATCCTGCTAGACGAGATTGAAAAGTCGCACCGTAACGTTCACATGGCTTACATGCGAATGATTGACGAAGGAATTGTGACTGATTCACTTGGCATTGAGCGGTCAATTAACAATACAATTGTCATGGCTACATCTAACTTAGGGGCTGATATTTTCGCTGACTTGAAGCAGACTATGCGTCTTGAAACACAAGAAGATAGTAACGCCTTGTCAGAAGAGTTAATTGATAAGTGGTCAGGTAAAGTAAACGACGTGCGTGTCGCCTTGGAAAAGGGTGACGTGGGGATGAATAATGGGATTAAACCCGAGTTCTTGGAACGTTTCTCATTGTTCGTGCCATACATGCCCTTGTCTGAACAAACCAAAGCCGAGATTGCTATGAAGCAACTATTGCGCTTCCAAGCCGAAGAGCGTGAGCTTGGTTACAACATTGTTTATCCCGAAGTACAATCGGTCGAACATTGGCAAAACGTTTTGCACAGCCCGAACACACACTACCGCAATGTTAACGCTGTGGCGATTATGATTGCCAGTGACATTATTTCAGCCCAAGCGGGTTCAGCCGGAGCGCGTGCTATTACACGTTTCATTGATACGTCAGTTAAGGTGAAGTTCAGTAACGCCGTGGCTGAATTGAAACGTCGCGGTCAAGACCCTGCAGATTATATCTTCGTAATTGACACTAACGGTAATGCGATTACTGATTCTAACCAACACGGTACAGCGGATGTTAAGGTTACGGTGACAACATCAACTGAATTGCAACGTCAGCAGACCCAAGCTCGTACGCAATTCGCTCGAACGTCACGACGTTAAAACTACCCACCGAAACCACCTGATAGAAAGGGTGGTTTTTTTTGTTAGGTCTAACATAGACAAACTATAACAGGTGCGGTATACTAGTACCAGACGAACGTTTGCGAAAAACAATCATTCGTTCTAAATAAGCACAACAGAACGACTGGTTGTTTTTCGTGGACTGTGAACAGAAATTTAATCACGGAACGGAGAACGATATGGTGGGAAAACTACTCACAAAAACCAGTTCGTTTGTGAAGAGCAAGGTGACTGTGTTCATTGCGATGGCAGTCATGTTACTTGGAGTTGTTGCTGTTTCAACGACGACAACGTCACAAGCTGATGTTAACTATGGTACGATTTACCAAAAGTATCTATTGATTGGTAACGATGCGATTAAGGACGCGCAGGATAAAAAGATTGCGGTTGTCGGTACGCTAGGTAGTGGTGGTGTGTCAGGTCAATTTTCATATGACGACATTATCAGTTCTGCCACCACGTCCGACGGTCGTGACTCGGCTAAGACTTTTGCGACCGCAATGGCTACGTATAGTAAATACAATTACTTGACGTATAAGCCACAATCGTTTAGTTCAATCATTTCAATCATTGGACGGTCATTGCTTGGTATGGTGTTATTTGTCTTTGGACTTCTATCCGACACCATAACATTGCTTTACACGGCATTAGTCAATTTTATTGGCATTTTTAATGTCATTCCGCTGTTGTCATCAGCCATTTCAGGCTCTAACTATGCGGGTCAATTGCAATCTGCGCTAGGTCTGTCAGCTAATACAATCAAGACATTTATCTCGGTTATGTTGAGCTTTTTGATTGCATCTATCCTGATTGCCTTGTATATGGGCTTGTACCGTGGCGCTTCACATGCCGATAAGGGTGCGTTAAGCAAGGCTAAAGGTCGCTTATTCTCATTGGTGGCTTTGCCAATGGCAGTCATTCTTGCGAGTGGTTTAATCTCTCAAGTATCTGATATGGCGACGAAAACGTTACCAACCCGAGGTTCATACGCCGATTACATGGTTGATGATAAAAATTGGGCATTCAAGTATAATTTGGCACCTAATGGAGCCGATACTGGTACTGATGGTAGTTTATCCGCAAAAGACGGCTATATCGACACTAAGTTCAATCCGTATACCAATACCGGAAAAAAGCAATTAGCCACTTTCAACAAGAAGTCTAAGATTGCAACTCATGACGGTAATTTCAGTAACACGTCATTAGCACTTGAATACATGATGCTAGATACGTTTGATTCAAAAGCGTATATTGGTTATAAAACGTCGAAGCAATCGCAAGATGACGGAGCCGTAGGTAGCATCTATGCTTTGTTGAAGAATGGTGATGGTAGTGATAAGCCTTCAGCTCGAAAAGTATTGGCTGATATTGATAACAACTATGGGTCACGTCTTGTTGAGGCTGACACGTATAACGGTAACGATGACCAAAAGCCGGCTGACGCCAACTACGGTAAAGCCCAAGATGATTACATCAAGGACAAGAAGTTGCGTAGTGATGTGTCAGCATCAACGGCTTGGGTAGACCGTTTCATTTACGGTTACAAGAGTAGCGGTAGCAAGTTGAAGGACTACTACAACGCACCAGTCTCACGCGAACAGATTGAGATGAACTTTGGTAACGACAGTGGTTATGGTTTGTCTGACGAAAGCGCCTACCTAGCGTTGAACACGCAGTTTAATGCAACAGGTGGAAAATACTTGTTAGACGCTCCGTCTCGTGGTATCTTGTCAGCGAAAGCGACATTCGACAGTAACCGTGCTGATTACTACACGGTTTCAATTGTAGGTGTACCATTCTTTACTGCATTGGGTATGCTTTCAACGATTGTTATTCAATTAGTTGTATTAACAGCCACGGTATTGGGTATTATCTCACTTGGCTTGCTTGATATGAACATCAAGCCACTTATGGCTTGGTTCAAAGGTATCACCAAGGGTGACATTGAATACGCCGGGGCATTCCTGATTTATTCAGGTGGTGTGGCTGGAACTATTCTAACTGTGACATTCGTACCAATGGCATTAACGTCATTACTAACTGGTGCATCTAATTTCATCATTAGTGGACTTGGTAGTCTTGGTCAAAACCCAATCAGCGATAATGCTGACGCTGGTCTTGCAACAGGTGTTCTATCACAAGTTGGGTCATTCGCGTTTTCAGCGATTGTGCTAGGGTTATTCCTGAAGTCACCTGATTTCCGCAAGAAGTTGATTATGCTTGTTACATTGCCTTGGGCATGGGCTAGTGAATCTGGTCATAAGATGGAGCTACGTGCTGACGGTAACGTTGGCGCCAGCGCATTGAAGAATGCACAAGCAAAGGTTGGCGGAAACAAAGCCTTGCAAGCAATGGACGTGTGGAATGATACGCATAACGGTAAGACAACCCAACAACTTGGCTCATTTGCTAGTGGCTTAGCTAGTGGTCGAACATTAGCAGAAGCTAAGGATGATGCTAAATTGGCTGGTCGACTATTTGACCGTGATAAGGGTAAGAACTTCTCAAACGAACTTGGTAAGGTATTTGGCTTCGATAGTGATGTCCGCAAGGAAAAGTCTAACGAACCATTTATTACAGACGAGTTGCGTGAAGAATTGAATAGTTCACCCGAAGTGGCATCTGCATTATCAGAGCTTGAAAGCAATCCAACTCAGGAAAATGCCGACAAGTTGAATGACGTTGTTAAGGCACACAACCGAGCCGTAAAGCTCAACAATCTAATGAACCCTGATAACAAAGAGTCTGAAATCGAGTTACCTGACAAGATGGCTGAACAGCTACACGACGGAACTGCGGTTGAGAGATTAGTTAATGCAAAGAAGCCAATTAAGATTGATGAGACGGTTGAGAATGAACCAGTTCTTGAACCGGGTCAAACGAAGCAGATTGACAATGCAACGTTTAATGCCCGTCAAGCCCTATCTGATTTGAAGGCTAAGCACCCAGACATGGACGACGCCTTGATTGATGATACGGAAAACGCTTTGCGTGAGTTCGAGCTTGAACCAAGTGAACAAAACTTGGACAATGTCATTCAACAGTTGAACAAGGTTCACGAGAATGTCGAGATGGACGGCGATACCGAGAATGACTTCAAGGTCACGCAAGACGGTTTGGCTGACATGCGAGACATCGCTCAAGACTTCGATGCTAAGACGCAAGACGCATTGGCACAGACTGATAAGCCAGCTGATGTCGTGCTTGGTGACAAGCGAGTTGAAACAACAACACAAGGTACAGCGAAGGTTAGCGGTAAGCAAACAATTGATTTGACAACAGACCAATCTGACATGCAAACCGAAACGAATGTTGTACCTGACACAAACGAATCCAACGCTGACCGCACGATTGACTTAGGTAACACAACGTCAACAGGTAATGTGAAAGCTGTTGGTAAGCAAACAATTGATTTGGCAACTGACCAATCAGGTGTGCAAACTGAAACGACTGTCACAGACAGTCAAGCTCAACCAGCACAACCTGACGTTAAGTTAGCGCCAACGAACGAACCAGTCACTGACCACACAATTGATGTAGGTAACACGACATCAACTGGTAAAGCACAGGTTGTTGGTAAGCGCACGATTGACTTGACGACTGACCAATCAGGCGTGCAAACTGAAACAACGGTGAACCCAACGGGTGCAAAACCTGTGACACCAGATGTTAAGTTAGCACCGTCAAACGAACCCGTTGCAGACCAAACCGTAGATATGGGTACAACCACGTCAACGGGAACGGCAAAGGCAGTTGGTAAGCGCGTCATTAACGTCGCAACCACTGACGCAACGACGCAGGATGTTAAAACTCATGGACTGACAGGGTCTAACGCACAAAAGATTAGCCGACAGGTCACCCAAGACTTTGAAGCCGGTCAAGTAAGCGATGACCAAAAGGTTGATGTATCGGGACAAGCTCGTGGCAAAGCAACTTTACAAGGTAGCCGACGTCGCGTTATTGATGTCACGGACGCCACAACCACGTCAGGTGACACGACAATCAATCGTGTTAACCAAGCTGATTTAAAGCAAACGCTTGATGAAGCTGAATTTGCAAAGACAGACGTACCAACGGATGTTGATGTGAATATGGATGAGACGAAACCACGTTTTGGTTCACGACTATTTGGTCGTAATAAGAAGTAGCCGAAAATTAACGAAGGACACCTTTGTAGGTGTCCTTTTTGTGTGTTAAACTAAGTATAGGTTCATATTGTGAACAGGTTTAACTCTATAGTTTTTTTTGAAGAAGGAAGGTGCATCATATAATGGTGAATCGTTTGTATTATGGTGCTATTATCACGACTATTTGGTCGTCATAAGAAGTAAGTGAAAATTAACGAAGGACACCCTTGCAGGCGTTCTTTTTGTGTGTTACACTAGGTACAAGTTCATATTGTGAACACGTTTAACTATATAGTTTTTGAACAAGGAAGGTACATCATATGATGAATTATTTATACGCTGGTGACATTCTCCACTACTTGACAAATACAGGTAATTGGGTATTAAGCCTTGCGGTTGCGGTTGTTGGAATTGGACTGATTATTGCCGCAGTCATTGACCTTTACGCTGGGCTAGGTCATACCAACAAGGACATGAAGAAGGCTGGTGTTGGTTTAGCTGTTGGTTTGTTGGGCGGTTTGTTGATTTTCTGGGGTTCTGATGGACTCCGAGACTTCTTCAAAGAACAAGGAAATACGATTCCCCACTAACAACGGTTTAAGATGAAAGGAGAGGCAACCTTGTTGCCGATTAGTAGATAAATGGCAGAAAATATTCTAGGATTAGAATTATCAGGTGCGGTGGAAAGCGCCGTAACCGAATTGAAAACGGAGGTTGCGAACTCAAACGTTTTGACCGTTGATACGGACGAAGGTTTTGTAATTTATCCGTTGAATGCAGAAGCAGTTGACTTATTGGCCGATTATTCAAGTGAACTTGGACAAGATGTCACAAGTGTCCGAATTGTTATTGTGACCCCTGATGGTCAAGTTATCCAAAACGGTGCATTGAACGCCAGTTTCGCGGACACGTTGAACTCAACGCTATCATGGTTTGAGTTGCGCTATACATCAGCCATTCATAATTTCTTGGTCGATGGGATTGCAGACGGCACGTTAGTCGGTGCAACATTAGAGTTGCCTGAACCCGAACCAGAAGCTGAAGCTGAAACCGAGTTTTCAGATGACATGGCTGATGAAGCATTTACGGTGGCCAGCGATGCTGACCCGGACGGCGACACATTTGTCGACGATGATACGTTCATTGATGACGGTGTTGGCGACCTTCCGGAAGCACCGGTTGACGCACCGGTATTGGAAACCAAGACAGTTGAGTTACCAGCGTCAGTGCAAGAAGCAATCGACTCATCTGACTTGCCGGAGCTTCCAATCGTTGACCCAGTAGTTAACGCACGCATGCAGGTTGAATACATGGACGCACGTAGTCGTGTTGACCGCGCACATCGCGATTTGTTGACACGCATGGTGGATAAGCGTCAATCGAAATATGACGCTATTGCGACTGACACACGCGAAAACAAGTTGCATGACGCAGAGCAAGCTCACAACGAAACATTGGCTCGAATTGCTGATAATCTAACAGCCGACGAAGCGTCATTGCAACAAGCCCGAGATGAGCAATACCAAAATGAAAAGGACATTGCTCGTCAAGCCATGTTGGAAGCGTGGGAGAAGCAGTACGATGTTGACCACATGGACGCATTTGAGCATGAAACTGATGAGCAAAAGGCAAACTTGCAAGATGAAGCTAGTCGTGCCGAAGCTGATGAAAATGCTAATTACGACACGTTCGTTGCCGAGACCGTTCATACGTTAGCCGAAGCCGAAGCCGACGCAATTGACTATGAGCCAGAGCTGAATGCTTATCGTGAAGTTGTCCAAACCGAGACTGACCGCTTGTTGGCACGCGCGCACGAATTGGAGCAAGGCGACGTCCGAGCTATCCAAGAAGCACAAGCTAAGCAAGCCGAAGCCGAAGCAAAGTATGACGCATTGCAGTCACAACTTGACGTGATTAAGTCAACGCAAGATGAGACAATCAATGCTCAGGTAACGCGAAAGGTGTCAGATATTACGGTAGCAAGTAACACCCAAATTGCGGAGTTGCAAGCCCGTGTGAAGGACTTGACAGACGAACTGCAAGCCGAACGTGGCAAGTCGTTATCATTGGTGCGTGATGTTGACAGTTTGAACCGTCAATTGAGCGAAACGCAACGGTATGCCACTAATGTCCCAACAGGGGCGCAAGCGTCTTTAACGCCTAGCGACACGCCGGAAGAACCTGACAATGAAGAGTTGCCAGTTGAAGAAGAACGTGTCGCGCGACACAAGTGGGTGCCTTGGGCGGTTACAGCCGGAGTTGCCGTAGCCTTTGCGGGGGCTGGTTGGTCGCTAGGTCATCAAACTAATCCAGAGCCAACGGCGACACAGTCGTCGGTCACAACACAGACATCGTCTAAGGCAAGTCAGTCTGACGCGCGTGAGACTGCGTCGTCTGATACAACCTCAACATCATCTGGCGCTACGAGTGAGACCGTGGTTGCTGGGACTGAATTGCCGGTTACGTTAAAAGATGGGTCAGTGGTCAATGTGACGGCTGACACAAATACGTCAGGACATTATACTGACGCAGATGGTAATAAACACACCATTTACTTTACACGTTAAAAATAAGAAAAGACCACGTGAGTTGAGCGCGTGGTCTTTTCTTATGCTGTCTTTCATGCTACAATTAGAACATGAAAACTGTATGATGAAGGGAAAATATCTATTGGCTATGAAAACAAGAAAAACAGCAGGTAATCGGTTCAACTTACGAAGTGAGTGGTATAACCAGATTAAGAAAGTTGACTCGGTTAGTAGTGTCCTTGGGTCACTATCTAATGTACTAGTAACAACATGGGGTGGGTTGTTCATGGGTATGGGAACACTCGCATTAGGTGTGTTCTTAATCACTAAACTGATTACCGCTAACGGCATGCACACGCTGGTTGCTAACATCCCCGCAATTATTCTAGTATTGATTGGGACAGTATTGATAGCGCTAAACGTTGTGCTGACAAACCCATCACTTGGGTCACAAATCAAAGTAAGTTTGCGATTCTTAGCATTTAAGATTTCAGGTTATTCAAATCGTGGTAAATATCAAACACTTCGCGACCTATACCGAATTAGTCATGATGACGAAAACGTCATTGAAACGAATGCCGGGGGTCGTCGTCGTTATATCGCAATGTATCAGGTTCGTGGTGTGGTTAGTCCGGTAACGTTTGAAGATGAGTTGTCACGACTCGAAAGCGTCAATGCGTCAATGTTATCTAACTTAGGTCGCGATACGCAAATCGACAAAATCGTCACCGTGCAAAAAGCACAGACACTCATGCCCGTGTTGCCTAAGAACGCAACGGAAGGTATGCGTGAATTAGCAAAGCGTCAATACGACCTTGCGAGTGGCATTCCAGATAACCAACAATTGATGTCACACATCATTATTGTTGCACCAAGCATTCACACATTGTACGACCGATTGACGTTCGTAGAAAATGCTTTCAATAGCGGATTGGTAATTAGTTACAACCGTTTGAGCGGTCAAATGGCTAAAAAGGAGATTCGACGCATTTATGGCTAAAAAGAATAAGAAAACAGTAACACCCAAGCAATTGAGTGAGAAGAAGTCGGCAAAGTTACGCAAAAAGCTATCAAAGCGGTTAATTAAAGAAGGGATTGACCCAACTACTCGCGACGGACAAGACGCACTGGAAGAATTGTACCTTGCAAAGCTAACGGGGCAGAAAGTTGTCAATACATTTAAGGGTGAACGTGGGTTTACGGACGGACGTGGTTATATGGACACAGACCCTTATATCTTTACCCAAGACCAAACTCTTGCTGTATTTGACGTGTTGTTCGATTACGGGTCTAATCGTCCAGCCGAAATTGGCTGGGTAAATCGTGTCATCCCCCGCAACGAGTTAAATGCCGGGCGAATTATTATCGTTGAGCGTCAAAAGATGATTGACGAGACCACGGAGTCTGAAATTTTGGACAAGAAACTAGCTAGTTCGATTGCCACGACAAGTTCAACGGACACGGAATCAGCCCGAGAAAACTCGAAAAATTCTGACCGTGTTGAAGATATGTATCTTGCATCGCAATTAGCTGGTCGTGACGAGAACATTATCGACAGTGATTTGCGCATTATCATCAAAGCTGACACGCCAGAAGGCATTGAGACAGTAGTTGACGAACTCATGGTCAATTATAAAAATGCCGGAATTAAGGGGATTACGTTAACCCGTCGTATCGGTGAGCAACTGAACGAATTGCGTCAGATTTTCACGGACATTTCGGCCGACAGTTGGCACAATTCGGACATGACGACAGTGTCAGCCGGACGTTTGTTCTTACCGTCATCTGGTTTTTCCGACGAACGCGGTGCTTTCGTAGGCTTCGACGTGATGTCATTATTGAGTCGAAACCCTGCTATGATTGATTTCACCGGCGTACAAAATGCCGTTATTTTCACAGGTGGTATTCGTGTGAATACTATTGTGCCTAACAAAGACGGTATCTTGGTTGAAAATCCAAGTCTTGACGGCGGAAGCGCTATGGCGCAGATGATTGCAAACGCTAACTATATGAACGGTCGGCGAACGCACCATATCATGTTAAGCCCAACGTCAGTGCCACAATCAGATGATTCACTATACTTTGATTTAGTAAACAAAGACGCAATTAACCCGTTGGAAGTATTCGGTTCGCCTGATACAGTCGAGTTCGACGCAAACACTAATTTTAAGAAAGTGCAAACGATGTTGCTATTGTTAGCTGACGTGGACATTAAGAAAGACCCTAATTACGGGATTACGTTGTTGAAGTTGTTGCGTGAATGGGTCATTTACCGAGCCGTACAAGGTGGGTTGTATACGGAAAACCCTAAGCTCGAACCACACAAGGCTAACCGTATTTTGGCAACACCTGACCACGACAAGTACCCAACGTTGGAAGATTTCTTGACAACCTTGCAATCAAACATTGCAGAGAGTTCAAACGCTGGTGAGCGTGCACGTGAGCGAGCTGAATTGTTGTATAACGCGGTTAATCAAACTGTGCGTTCATATCCAGCATTGTTAGCAACGCACACGACACTCCCAGACCGTTATACAGCGGACGTACGTAATGTTTACTACGATTTGTCAGGGGTCAAGGAAAACCCCCGTGTCAAGGGTGTGACGTTCTTGAATGTTATGTCGTATGTCACAAACCGTGCATTGCCGGGTGAATTGATTGTCGTTCACGGACTGGACGACATCGATTTGCCTGATGTGGACGTATTAACACCTTATCGCTCACGTATTGACGATAAGGAAATTGGACTGGTGACAGTCTTTAATAAATCAGAACACCGTATTAACCCGGGAACGTTCCGACCATTTGTTGGCCGACTATCCCGTCAAGATGTGGTTGTTCTAGGCGGTGTCAGCGAAGGTGAAATTGCGTACATGAATGATTCATGGCAACAAGCCGTTCCTGATAGCGTCACGAATACTCTATTGCAAGCTAATGATAATATCTTGTATGTACACCGAAAACGAGACCAAACAGGTGCGTTGATTGAGACGCACCTCATGCCGTAATCGAAAGAGTGGACAGTACATGTTTAATAAATTAAAAACGAAACGCAACGGCGCGTTAATCGGTATCGTCTTGTTAGTTGCGTCGTTGATTACACCAATATTTACCTTGAATGGCAATGTTTACGCGTCGTTCGAGAATGGTAATCAAGTTGTCTGTGTACCGTCAACCAGTACAGGATTGGACGGCGATATTTCAAAGTCGGACAATAACAGTGGTGGCGACGGGTCAGAAACAACTGCTTTGGGTGTCATCCCAAAGCAACAATTAGCAGACGCCAAAGCGATTGCAACGTTCTTGAACCAAAAATATGGGTTTGGCCAAGACCAGTTGGCATCAATTATGGCGACTGCATGGCGTGAAAGTAACTGGAAAGTGAACGTTTCTAACCCTGCTGGGCAAGTTAAAGGAATGTTTCAATGGTCAAACGGTGGTGTCAATGGTAATCGTATTGGGGCTGCAGGTGTTTCAAATACCGATGATTTGACGGTTGAAAGTACCGAAAAGATTTTGGACTATGAAATCGGTCAAGGTAAGAATGGTAGCGCCGTGAACATGGTGCATGCTATGAAAGAAGCTGGGAACGATAAGTCAAAAGCCTTTATCGCATGGGCATTGTTTGAAGGGGTCAGCATTACTGACGGACAATCTAAAACATCAGAAGTAATTGCTAATGCCTCGGCGGTTGCTAAGGTACTAGGAACTGATGACATGAAGATTGACGAAAGTAAAATCGATGCCCTTATCAGTTCTTACGGTAATGGTGGTGGCAGTTCTAACGCTAACACCGATACAACAACGACTGGTGATAAGACCGAGGTTACAAGCACAAATGATTGTAGCGTTGACGGTTCAGACACCACAGGTGGTGCAGTTGACGGAACCGGAACGTTTAGTGGTACACCGGGACAGACATTTAAGGCAAGTAAGCCATCTGACCTACCATCTAATATTCAACAATATGCTTACGACCCACGTTCAGCTGGATTAGCTTACGGTTCATCTGACGGCTGGGCAAACTATGGTGGTCAGTGTGTGCACTTCTCATCAAGTTACTTCTTTAAGATTTGGCACAAGTCACCTAAGATGCCAAAGGCAGTCGTTATGGTTATGTACGGTAAGGAATCAGCAAGTGACTGGGCACAAGCTATGGGTGGCACCGCTACGGGAACACCAAAAGCTGGTGCGATTGCATCGGTACCCGGTAACGTGAATGGGCCAGACCAAGGTGCGGGTCACACGTTTATCGTTGACCACGTATTCTCTGACGGAAGTATTTTGGTTGCTGAACAAAACGTCATGGGTTATTCAGGTGATTCAGATGGCCGTCCCGGAACATGGAACTACCGACACATCACCAAGGACGCTTACCAATCAGGTCACTACACGTTCTTCACACCAGAAGGCGAGCCTGATTGGAACGCTAAGTAAGAAAGGAAACCGGAATGGTTAGAAAAATTATATTAGTGGTACTTGCCGTGTTTGGTATTGGCCTCGCTGTTTTATCAACACAAACCACGCGAACACCATATCACACACCGAAAACACAAGTCCAAATCACAACCGATAAAGACCGCGATGCATTCCAAAAGCGCTTAACTAAGGTGTTGAACAAAGCGAACACCGAGGTCTACGCTGATTATAAAAAGGGTAATTACTCACCGGCTAATCCATATGCCAAGATATTTGCACAGAATGTATTCTCACCAACAAGCAACGACTTAGCAACGTTCAGCCCCGTCATCACAAGCGGTGGTTTGTCAGAGCTTGGTGATTCATTCGTGGTGATTGTCAATAATGGTAGTTCACGGGATGACATGAAACGTGATTTTGCGGTATCAGGTGATGTTTCTGAAAACGGAACCATCAGTAATGTTAAGGTGGTGCAATTATGATGAAATATGATAAATTGATTGACGCAAGTTTGATTGTCATTGCGCTCGCTGGATTTGGTTTCGGAACGGTAAACATTGCACAAACAATGAACGCGAATGCCAAAGCCGACGTGTTTAATGCTAAGGTTGATAAGCAAGACCGTCAAACAAACCAGAAGAACAAAGCGCTCACAAATACGTTGTTTTCTAAGCAGGTATCTGATTATTTGACGCAAGCCTACGTTGGTAATCTATCAAATGCCAAGCAAATGTGGGACTATGCTCACAATAGTAACGTATTCATTGGTTTTGACAGCCTGCAAGGTAAGGACAAAGATTTCTTCTTATCTAGTTATGACAACGGCGTATCGTCAAACGTGTCAGATATTAAAAGCGCATATAGCGACAACAAATTTGTTGTGACTTTCACGTACAGTGTTCAACACAAGGGTACGAATGCCAGTTTGATTACATCTGAAAAGGTGTATGTCATGCAAGGTCATTTGGATAATGGCCGTTATGTTGTCGACAATACAACGTCAGCAACAATTAACTAAATACCGAAAAGAACCACCATATCTATCATGGTGGTTCTTTTTAGGTTGCAATCATATAACTGACGTGTTATACTGTTCGTATATAAAAACGAAAGATATAGGTTATAAGTTATGGCTGTTAAAGTATTACTCGAATTTACGCACAATGATGCCGTGCGCACAGAAGTGGTTGACGTTGCGTCACCCCGCTTTTTGGAAATCTTGAATGAAGATGGTTCCGCCAAGGTGCAACAAGCTGACCAAACAGCAGATTTGGGCGTTGGTACCATTACCCGCAAGCTAAATTACACTGATGCTGACGGGTCAAAGAAAACCGCGTCAGTTAAGTATCACATGGACGACGGTCAAGTTGTCTTTGACGAGTTTGAGCCGTTTAAGTTGCGCGATTTTGACGTCACATGGTGATATGTTGCAAGTTGACTTAGGCGCACAGAACTTTACGTTTACAGACGTTGCAAGTGTCAATGATATGGTTAATGCTATCCGTCGCACGTATAAGTTTAATTCTTTGCTGTTGGGTGACGTTGTTGACCCGGACGATGAAGATGACAGCAACGATGGTGCTGACACCGAGTTATCTGACGAGCAACTTGAAGAGTTGACGAAGCCAACACCCGGAGAGACATTTGTACGTCGCGCACGATAATGTGAAAGACAAGGTGATAACATGAAACTAAAAGACGCCCTTGACCAACAGCTATTACGAGCGGTCAAGTTGCAAAAGAATAACTATCCCGAGCCATATAAGGGGACGGAACCTGTACCATATACAATGCTCAAAGACGAAACCGTCGCATTGGTTAACGTACAAGCAAAATTCATTTACACTAAGAATGCGCGCCTGCTAGACCGAACAGTACAGTCAAAGACTGGTATGTCGCTGATTGAAATTGGGGATGCAACCGTGACGTACGACACGATTAAAAAGCCCGCCCGCAATCAGTTTATGGTCGTTAAGCTCACGGATAAGCTGTTAGACACAGACATTATCACGTGGACGGAAGCCCAGAAAGACGTGCATAATTTAACGTTTGATGAGTTAATGACCCAAGTGTTGCTAGATAAAGGACTATCTGACGTGGAATTATTGAGCCTTGCGCTTGACCCACGATTGTCACTTGTCTTGCCAGTTAATGAGCAAATCAAGTTGACCGAACATGCGGTGACACTTGAAATCATGACGGGACGTACGCCTCGTGGACGTTTGTTCAAGCAAGCCTTTCATGATATGGGTCATACACCAAAAGCAATTGCGCTATTTTCAGACGATGAACGTCGAATTTTAGAAAAGGCGGTGGTTCTATTATGACGCCACAAACTATGCGAGCCTTTAATCAGTTGGCAATGGGTGAGTTCTATGACCGTTACCCAGATAAAGTTGAGCTGTTAAAAGGAACGCCATTCTACGTGAAGCGTACAACCTTAACTGGTAAGCAGTTGCAAAATAAACCCTTATATCGCACAATCAGCTTGCTGAATAAAGTGGCACTTAGCCTTGGTATTCCAGAGAATGATTGGCGTGCATTTCTTGACTGGTCTGAAGCAACCTTTACACAGTTTGAACGCGACCACCATGACGAAGTGCAAAAGTTTATCCGAACATATGGGTCACAATATAAGTTTCAGCATTTGCTGTTGACCAATCGCAATGCGATTAACTTATTTATTAAAGAACACAAAGACCGTTAAGTCGGTCTTTTATTTTGAAAGGCGGTGTTTACTATGATTCCACGCGAATATTTCGATGATGAGATTACAGTCGGTACAGCACGGGGGACGTTGCGTCATCTACGTCATAGTCGATTTTCAATCGTGCGACTACCAGTTGGATATGGAAAAACGTTGATTGCGGTTCTGACAGCCGTCGGCATTGCAAAACAGAATGGCGGTGTCGTACAGATTGGCGTGATTGCGCCACAAGCAAAACGATTGGATAAGTCCTTTGACGAAGCCTTAGAGTCAGCAAGTGCCTATTTTGGCGTCACCTTTAAGCGCTTGTTAATTAACGGCGAAGAGACCGGTACTTTTGCCGGACTATCCCGTGAGTTGAGTGGCGCACACCTAATTGATGCTAAAACTAGCACGGTAAACCAACAACGATATGCCCGCCGAAAAGCGATTAAAGCCAAAGCCGAAGAGATTGCGAAAACACCAACTGTCTTTATTCTTGACGAAACGCACATGACGTTGCGAGATAGCACGGGTGTCACAAGTAAATCATTTACGGCATTGCTGAATATGGTTGACAATATGGGCGGACAGGTCAAAGTTGTTGGGTTGACGGCCACGCCATTTGACAAATCAGTGCTTGACACTATCGGATATTTGGTGTTTAACGGGAATTACAACAGCCGTGAAGAGTTTTATACCCGTGAAGTGGTTGATTATAAAGCCTTGAAAATGCAAGGACTGACACATGAAGATATTGAATTGAAATTGGTTGGGCGCGATTTTAAGATACGACCTAACCAATTTATCAATCTAAATCGTGTGATTAGCCAAGCTAAGCAGATTATTTACAGCCCCAAAGCGCCTAAAAATTTCCACATTCCGGCTAATCAAATCACAACCTTAAAAGTGCCGTTGTCCGAAGAGGGTTTAAACCGGCTTGATTATTTGAAACAGGTTGCCAGCGATGACGGGTTCAGTAGTAAAACCGAAGAGCGTTTGGAGTTCATTAAAGCAATGACGACGGATAAAGCAATGATTGATTTAGCATTGCGTATCATTAAGTCTGATAAAATTAAGCAACCATTGTTCTTTTATCAGTTCAATGCGCAACGAGACGCACTAGCGGAAGCTTTGGACGCCGAGAACATGCCTTATTTGCAAGTTAACGGTTCAAGTCATTCTTATTTCACAGACTTTGATGAAACCCTACCGGTCTTAGTGCAATATGGGTCAGGTGCGACCGCATTTGAAGCTAAGCTATCAAATACGTCTGTTTACCTTGGGTTGCCAGATAGTTCTATCAATTTTGACCAATCATTGGGTCGCAATGCCCGCCGTGGACAAGCCATGGACGTGATTACGAATTATATTCTTGCACCACAAGGACGCACAGGCCGGAACGTACCCCAGTTTACGAAACAATACACGCGCATTAAGAATAAGATGACGCAGAACATGATTTTCCTTGCTAATTTTGAGACTGAATGGGGGACATTCGAGAACCCCACTAAAACAGCTTCTAAGCCGTCTTAGTCACAACTCACATAATTAGCCATTCCACTAATAAAAGACCGTCAGAGACGCTTAGAACCATTCTGACGGTCTTTTATCGTGAAGATGAGTTTACAAGATGCTGTCAAAATTGTTTTAAGCCATTTTCAGACGTTTGCAACAAAACTTGAATAATGAGACCTAGACAAACTAAAAGCTCGTCAGAGACGCTGAGAAACGTTCTGACGAGCTTTTAAAGTTATCGTGTTGTGTTTTGTGTACCAGACATCGTCAACCGATTACCTGAACCATGTGTGCGCAAATTGTACCATGGACTACTATCAGCAACCACTGGTGCGGTTACGTCACCGTTAATATAACGTGTCGCCATGCGCGTAAACGTCTTGACATAGTCCAACCCAGCTTCCCAATCGTCCTTAGCGATTGTCCAAACATCCAAACGGGGTACGTCTTGTTTCGTTGCCACAATATAGCGTGATTGGAACTCATAATCAGCGTAGCCATTTTGCTTCAAAAGTTCGATATAGATACCCGCTTGCCATGCAAACAACTTCGCTGAATCAAGGGCAACACTGTCATAGACGCGTTGGCCATCAAAGGTTGTAATCCAGTCCATGCCGTTGGCTGGATAGGCTTTTGACGTCTTGAAATCAAAGACAAAGACCCGCTTGTGCGCTTTATCCACGACGACCACGTCAGGCTTACCCTTGAATGGCACACCGTCAAGTTCACCAGTCAAACCTTGCTCAACAATAATGTCGAAGTTTTCCGGTTCGTTGTAACGCGATTGCACCCATTGTACCAAATCTGACGACAAGATAATTGATGCAACCGTGTCCGCCTGCTCATATTTGGCATACAAATTGCCGTCTTTCTTGAATAGGGCTGGTTCATCATTCTTTAAAGCGTTCAAATGGGCGTTGTCGGTGCGATTTTCAAGGGCGTCTTGAATGCGAGCATGAACATATGACCCGTACAAAAGAGCCGAATCATCGGTGAACCATGGCATAATATCTTGCCACGCGTCCAATGCACGTTGTGGGTTTTGTGCAAATTGGCGCACAGTTGAGAAACTTAACTTTTTATCAGCGTAGTAGTCGGTCATTATTTGTCTCCAATCAATTCAAAAGTTAAACCAAATAAGATTTTCGCAAACTCATCGGCGTGATGCTTAATCCAGACGTGTGTCGCGAACGACGCGTTACGTCGGAAAGTTTGTGCAGAAATGTTTTCAGTCATGTATTGTGAGAGTTCCCGATAGACAATTGGGTCATCGATTGTGATAGCTTGCTTTGCCATATTAGTGTTCCTTTCTTGAGAAGCGTACGTTTCGTGGTTCTGATAAACCATATTCTAGTGTGTAAACATTTGTAAGCCCAAGGTTCACGTCCTTAATGTCATGGTCGCGGACAATACCAAAAGGTCGGCGTTCATAAGATGTTACCAGTGCAGAACCATCAATAATTGTCCCGTGTGGTCGAATCGTCTTTTCACGGACACGCTTGTTGATATAAGCTTCGGGAAATACCATATTGATGTGGTCGATTGGTTTGTCGATACCCGATACTTTCACATTGGTAATGAGTAAGCTAATACGTCGGCGTGGGATAGCTTTCATCCCCATAATCTCGCCTGTAAAATGCACCCGTTGCTTGTTGAATTTGGCCAACTCCGGTCGGGTTGTTTTGGTTGTAAGTCGCATATTTAAAATCTCCATTTAATTAGTATATAGGTATGATAACATGTATGTTATTATGTGTCAATAAAAAAACGACATTTCGAGAATGTCGTTTTAAGATTAACGGTTTTCAAGAGTAAATGAGCTTGACTCACGAACAAGTGCAAGACCTCGACGGTACAACCAAACAATTAGCAAGAACACGAATACGAAAGGTGCTACGTAAAGCCCAATCATGCTGTGACCCATGTTCAAGAAAGCGTTAAAAATAACATTCGTCACAAGCATGGCAAGGATATAAATACCTAGAATCTTACGACCAAGGTGACGTTCAACGCGGTGCTTAACACTTTGTCCTTGCCAAGCAAAAGCGAATGTATACAGCCCAGAGACAACGAACAGTGGTGCAATCATTAAAATAAATAGGGTTGGGGTTAAAATCATTGGTTCAGTCATAAGAATCAGCCTCCTTTGCGTAAGTTAGTTTTTTTTAATTTAAGTGTTGATTTCTTATTGATACTTTGATACTAACATACTTGTTATAACCTGTCAACCCTTTTGTACAATAAAAAAAATAGACGTTCTAATAACAGAACGTCTAAACTATCTATTCCGGCAATTTATTAGGCATGAGTTCTGCAATGCTAGGCAACAAAAACTCATCCAGTTTTAAACCTGTGTACTTCACAATTTGCCGGCTAACGGGAAACGCTTCATCTTCGCCAACGGCAACAACCAATGCAGGGTTGACATAGGCAAAGCCCCCAATACGCTCGGGCGCGGTTTTGATTTTCACAATTGTTCCATGCAACGGCACGTCCAACTGACTAGGGGCATGGTACATATACTCGCGCTTTCCTAATTTAACACCATGTGCGGTCATCAATAAGTACCGCACGTATATTCGTTTACTCATAATTTTCTTTCCAACTTCTCAAGTGTAATTGCGGTGAAAACCACATACATTATTATCGCGCAAATAAGTGAAACTTACAAGGTGCGGTCTAAAATCAAGGTTTGTCCGGGCGTTAGTTCTTCCGATACTAAATGACTGTTCAACAAAATAGTCGTTCGGTCAACGCCAGTCTTTGTGGCAACACTATCTATCGTGTCGCCCTGTTGTACAACATAGGTGCGTGTTGGCGTGCCGTTTACGACCGGAATTAACAAATTATCCCCGGCGTAAATAACATTTGGGTCAGCAATATGATTATAGTCAGCAATTGCTGTCATATTAGTTTTCTCGTCGATAGCCAATTGCGATAGAGTATCACCCCACACAATGTGACGTTGTCGATTGTCAAGTTTGTACTGAACTTTTTCACCAACACTTACCGCTGGGTCAATTTGCCGGGCTTGCACAACTTCATGATGTTGGGTTCGGGTGTCGGCATGAACAGTTGTATAAAATAAAGCGGGGATAGCTAGAACAGCTAACCCCGCAAGTGGTAATGTGATTACTTTTTGCATAATTAAGCCTCGCTATTTTCTAGTTAAACTTAATTGTACATGATTATTCAAGGTCTTGAAAGAGCGCACTTGGTTCGTCTGACTTAAATAATACCAAACGTTCTCGGGCACGGGTCATACCAACGTAAAACAATCGACGTTCTTCTTCGACGTATTGATTATTCTTGTTGATAAGATTGAACGCATGGTTAAGCAATAGTTTGGCACTTGGCGATAATGGTGTTGTCGTGTCCTGCAACCAATTATCGAGTTCGTATTGCAGAATCATTGGGTCAACCGTTAGCTTGGCAGTCATTTCTGTGTTCATAACTGCCAATGACATCAAAAATTCACTCGCCACGGT
>ERZ841120.591-NODE-591-length-22964-cov-32.646122_pt1 | contig 22964 bp, 20 predicted proteins | sample MGYA00519572_ERZ841120 | MGnify/ENA primary metagenome ERZ841120 (study PRJEB31850, sample SAMEA3708890) | human gut metagenome | biome: human gut; feature: human-associated habitat; material: faeces | place: China | collected 2014 ...
TGATACTCCCCTATAAAAATGGCTATTTATCAACTGTTTGTTGTGACATAGCCTTAAATAAAAAGATTCGTTATAGGAGAAGGTATGATGCTAAAATTAATGTCGGAATATAAGCACCATTCAGGTATCCGTTTACGCATATATCCAAGTCATCAACAGAAAAGAATCATCAAGAAAAATGTGCAGACTGCAAAATTTATCTATAATGAGATGATTGCTTGCAGTAAGGAGATCGCTGCTTTCGGCAAGCTATCGATATACATTCAGGGTATCACGGAACGGATTCAGGTATTGCGCGAGCGCATCAAATCAACCACGTCATTGAAAGCTCATTTTTTATGGATGGATGATGCGGAATTGGATGCTAACATGATTGCTAATGCAAAAAAGAACTATGCCCACGCGTGGAAGTGCTATCGGTGTGGTGAGGTGAAGAATCCGCCAGCATTTCACCGCAGGACGTACGCACTCAGTTATCAGACGAATCCACATTACAATCGTCAACGTGTATTAGAAGCGGGTTTGACAAATGGAAGTGCAGGCTTTCGTGATACATCGCATGTGTTTGTTCCAAAGCTTGGCCTTATTCGATATAAAGGTTCGCGGAAGATTCTCGCACGTATTTTTTCGATGCGGTCGGTACGGATTGGCACCATGACTGTCACAAGAGACGCCTGCGGCGATTATTTCTTATCCATGCAACTCGCTTCGGATGAATCATTTGCAGCATCTATTCCAAAAGCTGTATCTGTGGTAGGCATTGACCTCAATATCAAGAATCTCTATGTGGATTCCAATGGTTGCCGTGTCGATAGGCCGGGCTTCTTGCAGAAAGTGAAAAAACGGTTGACGCATGCGCAACGCATCTTGTCGCGGAGAGCGCGGGGATGCAAGCAGCGTCGGATCCCGTTCTGCAACTGCGTGCGGTATCAGAGGCAGAGGCGTATTGTGGCAAAGCTGAAATGTCAGATCAAGCGTCAAAGAGAGGATTTCCTGCATGTTCAGTCAATGGGGTTGATCAAGAATCACGAGATAATCGTTGCTGAGCAGCTGGATATCCGCAAGTTGGTCCGATTGTGCCGATGCGCTAGAGAGATTTATGAGATGGGATGGCGGACATTCTTGGACTTACTGGAGTACAAGGCAAAACGCCATGGCCGCGTATTCCTGAAAGTTAATCCTGCCTATACGACGCAACGATGCTCTGCTTGTGGCTATACCCTGCCGATAGGCCAGAGACTGCATCTGTCCGACCGTCAATGGCAGTGTCCTTCTTGCCATGTGATTCACGACCGTGACAGGAACGCAGCCTGCAATATTCTGCATCGCGGGCTGGCATGCTTGTCGAAGTAATGAGATGACAATCGTCCGTTTGGCGACTTGCGGACGTAAAAGGACTGGTCAATTCGTCGGCCTATGCTCAGCTCGATGCGAGTATGCCGACTGTACCCGGTCAAATTCTGGTGCATATTGTTCCCAGAAGCTCTTTGAGAGCAGCCGACATCACGTCGTTCCGATTTTTATCGTGAACAAGCGGTGAGAAGATGATGGCCGTATCCGTCATCTTATGGTATAATCAAATCTGGACTGATGATAGAGACTGCAGCATGCAGCCTCTATTTTTTCGATAGCATCATGGATGTACAGGTATATGTAAGGAGTAGAGAATGAGCGTATTGGAGGTTTCGCATCTTTCGCACAGCTATGGCGGGCGAGAGATCTTTGAGGATGTGTCGTTCCGCCTGTTGAAGGGGGAGCATGTGGCACTGGTCGGTGCGAACGGCGAGGGCAAGTCGACGTTCATGTCGATCATCACGGGCAAGCTGACGCCGGATGCGGGGCAGGTGATCTGGGCGAAGCGCACGAAGGTCGGCTATCTCGACCAGCATGCGGTTCTGCAGCCGGGCATGACGATCCGGGAGACGCTGCGAACGGCGTTTGACCATCTCGTGACGCTCGAGCAGGAGATGCTCGCGGCCTACGATAAGATGGGCGAAGCCTCGCCTGAGGAGATGGACAAGCTCATGAAGGATGTCGGCGACATCCAGGACATCCTCGAGGCGGGCAGCTACTACACGATCGATGCGCGCATCGAGGAGGTCGCGGGCGGCCTCGGCCTGCGCGACATCGGACTCGAGCGCAAGGTCGACGAGCTCTCGGGCGGCCAGCGCACGAAGGTCCTCCTGACGAAGCTCCTGCTCGAGAACCCTGAGATCCTGCTGCTCGACGAGCCGACGAACTACCTCGACGCCGAGCACATCGAGTGGCTCAAGAATTACCTGACGAATTACGAGAATGCCTTCATCGTCATCTCGCACGATGTGCCGTTCCTCAATGCGGTGACGAATGTCATCTGGCATGTCGACAACCTCAAGCTCACGCGCTACACGGGCAGCTACGAGAAGTTCGAGGAGATGGCCGCTTTGAAGCGACGCCAGGAGGAGGCGGCCTACGAGCGCCAGCAGGCGGAGATCAAGCGCGAGCAGGACTTCATCCAGCGCAATAAGGCGCGCGTCGCGACGCGCGGCATGGCCAACAGCCGCCAGAAGAAGCTCGACAAGATGGAGGTCCTGACGAAGCGCCAGGAGAAGCCCAAACCGCACTTCCACTTCCAGTCCGACCGCACGCCCTCGCGCTTTGTCATCGAGGCGCAGCGTCTCGTGCTCGGCTACGACACGCCGCTGACGAAGCCCGTCGACATTAAGGTCGAGCGCAACAAGAAGATCGCGATCCGCGGCACGAACGGCCTCGGCAAGTCGACGCTCTTAAAGACCTTGCTCGGCCTCATCAAGCCGTTCTCGGGCGCAATCGAGCAGGGTGAGTTCGTCTCGGTCGGCTACTTCGAGCAGGAGGAGGCCAAGGGCAATATGAACACGGCGCTCGACGAGCTCTGGCAGGCCTATCCGGGCATGACGAACTTCGAGGTGCGCGCGGCGCTTGCTTCGTGCGGCCTGACGAATGAGCACATCACGACAAAGATGACGGCGCTCTCGGGCGGCGAGGCGGCGAAGGTCCGCCTCGCTAAGATCATGCAGAAGCCTGTCAACCTGCTCGTGCTCGACGAGCCGACGAATCACCTCGACGTCGAGGCCAAGAAGGAGCTCAAGCGCGCCCTGCAGGAGTACAAGGGCACGCTGCTGCTCGTCTCGCATGAGCCCGACTTCTACGAAGACCTCGTCGACACGGTCTGGAATATCGAGAGCTGGTCGACGAAGATTGTCTGATTGCAGCAGATAAACGACAGATAGTAAAAAAAGACTCCGCTCCTCCGTCATGGAATGACGGAAGAGGCGGAGTCTTTTGTCGTGTGTCAGCTGTATCGCTGTGTATCAGGACATCTGTGCAATCGATGCGCTGGATGCCTCATCGGTTTCACGGAGCTTGCGGCGCTTGGCGACGAGGTCGGCTTGGTCTTCCCAGACGAGGACGGCGGCGGGTTCGAAGCCGTTGAAGCGCGTGGCCGAGACGGTCGTGTAGGCGCCGATGTCACTGACGAGCACGTTTGCGCCAATCGGGAGCTTCGGTGCGGGGAAGTCACGGTAGAGCACGTCGATGCCGTCGCAGCTCGGACCGGCGAATACCGACGGGATTTTCGCTCCGTTGCCGAAGCAGTGCAGCGGGTATTCCCAGTGGTCGAACAGGATGCCCGAGAAGACGCCGTAGATGCCTTCGTCGAGGATGTACCAAGGGACCGCGCCGCGCTGCTTCGTGCCGATGACGGAGGTCACGAGGTTCATGGCCGTGCCGCAGAGGAAGCGGCCCGGCTCGGTCCAGACGGCCGTCTGCGGGAACAGCCGGTCGAGCTGGCGGTTGATGGCCTCGAGCATGGCGGCGAGGTCGACGTGGAGCCCCTCGGCTGAGGGGATCGGGAAGCCGCCGCCGATGTCGAGATCGGTCAGGTGCATGCCGGAGGCTTCAGCCTCAAGGAAGAGATGATGAACGAGCAGCAGCGCTTCTTCGTACGCTGCGGTGGACAGGGACTGACTGCCGACGTGGAAGCAGATGCCCTTGGCGTGGAGGCCGGCCTGCTCGGCCTTGCGCAAGAGCGGCAGGGCTGAGCCAAGCGGCGCGCCGAACTTCGTGTTGAGGTCGACGAGCGCCTTGCTGTTGTGGACCTGCACGCGCACAAGCACATCGGCGCCGGGCGCAGCGGCCGCGAGCTTCGGTATCTCGCTTTCATCGTCGAACGTGAAGCGCTTGACGCCGAAGCGGGAGGCCGCCGCGAAGCCGCGCGCATCGTGCACCGGATTGGCGTAGATCATGCGCGAGCCGTCGACGCCGGCTGCATGGAGCATTTCCATCTCGCCGGCCGAGGCGACGTCGAAGTGCGAGCCGAGCGCGGCGAGGCGCTCGAGTGCGCGCGGATGCGGATTGGCCTTGATGGCGTAGTAGATACCAGCGCGCGGCAGATGTTTGCGCAGGAACGCGTAGTTTTCCGCGACTTTGTCGACGGACAGCACGAGGAATGGCGTCGGCTGTCTCTTGGCCAGTTCATTCATTTCGTTTTCGTTGAGGATAAAGCTTCTCATAACACAACCCTTCCTATACATTACAGTCTTGACAGTTTTGGAACCATTCGCACTGAAAAAATGGAGCAAGTGGCACGGCGTTGTCCGTCCTCTTGCTCCATTGCATTTTCAGGTTACGCATAGTATAAGACTTTTCGCACGGTTTTTCAATAGGCTGCATAAAAAAACAAGAAATTCTTTTACTATATGCAAAACGACCTGTCCTGCGGATGCGCTGCAGGACAGGTCGTCTCTGTGTGGGTTATATGATGTTTAGGAGTTTTGTGGAGCTTTGTCCGAGATTATTTGCCGAAGTAACGGTCGAAGAGGCCCTTGAAGCCGCGGCCATGGCGAGCCTCGTCCTTAGCCATCTCGTGAACCGTATCATGGACAGCATCGAGACCGAGCTGCTTTGCGAGCGTTGCGAGCTCTTTCTTGCCAGCGCAAGCGCCGTGCTCTGCATCGATGCGCATCGTGAGGTTCTTCTTCGTGCTGTCCGTCAGGACCTCGCCGAGGAGCTCAGCGAACTTAGCAGCGTGCTCTGCTTCTTCGAATGCATAGCGCTTGTAAGCCTCTGCGATTTCCGGATAACCTTCACGGTCAGCCTGACGGCTCATAGCGAGGTACATGCCGACTTCCGAGCACTCGCCCGTGAAGTTCTGGCGGAGACCCTCGAGGATGCGCGGATCAACGTCCTTGGCAACGCCGACATGATGCTCATCTGCAAACGTCATATCCTCGCTCTGCTCGACGAACTTGGATGCCGGAGCATGGCAGATCGGGCACTCAGCCGGAGCTGCTTCGCCTTCGTAAACATAACCGCAAACCGTGCAAACAAACTTTTTCATAATGTTAGCCTCCTAATATATCTTGATATTCATACACATCGTAGGTGGGTACCGGCGGCTCATCGCTTTTGCTTTTCGCTCACCGGCGTTGCTCACTTGCTATGCTTTGATTATACGGCATATGGCGGCAAATAGGAATGCCGATATGGATGGATTAATGGAGAATATCTCTATGATTCTCCATTAATCTCATGAATTCTCCATATATCTCATTTTATCAAATAGATTATTTACGGATAATAATTATTGAAATGAAGAGCAGCAGCCAATTTACCGAATGATGTCTCTGTGATATAATGGAAAACTGAATCCGCATGTTATTGAGTATAGACTATATATAGGAGCGATACGAAACTAAAATGTTTACCTGTACAACGAATTCTCCCGAGGAGACTGCCCATTTAGCTGAGCTTGTGGGACAAAAGATCCGGGAGGGAACCGTGCTCTGCCTCGAAGGCGACCTCGGTGCTGGCAAGACGCTGTTTGTCCAGAGTCTTGCGCATACGCTCGGGGTCGAGGGCGAAGTGACGAGTCCGACGTTCAACCTCATGAATGTGTATGAGGGCATCTGCCCCATCTACCATTTCGACCTCTACCGCCTTGAGACGGAGGAGGAGCTGGAGGATATCGGTTTCTACGAATACACGGAGGACCCGGAGGGCATCGTCGTCATCGAGTGGTCGGACAAATTCCCGCAGTGCATGCCGGAGGAGCGCGTCGTCGTCCGCATCGAGAAATCGGACGATGGCGATGGACGCCACATCACTTTCGCAAGTGTCGGAGAGCGCTATCAGGAATTCATAAAGGAGTTGGAGTCATTTGTCTATCTTAGCCATTGATACGGCAACGCAGGTCTCGAGTGTCGCCGTGGCTTCGGCCGATAAGCTCGCAGCGGAGCTGACGATGCAGGCCAAGCTCACGCACTCGGAAACGCTGATGCCTCATATAAAGGAAGTCCTGCGCATGGCAAATGTCAGGAAAGAGCAGCTCGAGGGCATCGCGGTCAGCATCGGCCCGGGCTCTTTCACGGGTCTGCGCATCGGCCTCGCGGCGGCCAAGGCCATGGCCTACGCGCTGGATCTGCCAATCGTCGGCGTCTCGACGCTCAAGGCGCTCGCCTATCACTATCCGGTGCCGGGCCTCCGCATCGTGAGCCTCCTGGACGCGCAGAAGGGCAATGCTTACCGCGAGAGCTATGAGTGGGAGAAGGGGACCTTGACGGTTGTCAATCCTGTTGAGGTCCTGCCGATTGCAGAGATCCTCGCGGAGTGCGCTGAGTCGGGCCGTGAAACCGTGCTGCTCGGCGACATCGCGGCGCGCCGCATCCGCGGCAAGGTAGACCTGCCAGCGAATGTCACAGTCGCACCGGCGCATCTCGTCATGCCGCGGGCGGCCTGTGTCGCCATGCTCGGCCTGCAGGAACTCGCCGCAGGCCACATAGACAATGTCATGAACATGGAGCCCGTCTACATCCGCCGCAGTGAGGCGGAAGTCCTCTGGGAGAAACGCCATCCGGAGGCCGCGAAATGAACTTGACCTTCCGCGAGATGAAGCCGGAGGATGCCGACGCCGTCGAGTCAGTGGAGAAGGCGTGCTTCGCGATTCCATGGTCGCGTGAATCCTTTTGGAAGGAAGCGGCCAACGAGAACACGTGCTACCTGCTCGCGCTCGATGGGGAACAGGTCATCGGCTATGCGGGCTGCTGGATTTCCTTCGAGGAGGCGCAGATTACGAACATCGCGATTGCGCCGGACTACCGCGGTCAGAAGGTCGGCACGCGCCTCATGGCGGAGCTCATCAGACTGGTGAAGGAACGCGGCGTAACGGCGATGACGCTCGAGGTGCGCCCGTCGAATGCACCGGCGCGCGCCCTCTACGCGCACTACGGCTTCCGCGAGGCCGGCGTCCGCAAGAAATACTACCATGACAATGGCGAGGATGCCATCATCATGTGGAATACGAAACTGTGATCGCTGTTCTGGCTGAGTGCAGCGATGAGGAGAGATTATGTTGGAAAAAGAAATCCTGACTCTGGGCATTGAGTCGAGCTGCGATGAGACGTCGGCTGCCGTGCTGCGCGGTGGCCGCACGGTCCTGTCGAACGTCATCTCGACGCAGATCCCCATTCACCAGAAATTTGGCGGTGTTGTGCCAGAGATCGCTTCGCGCAAGCACATCGTCAACATCATGCCCGTCATCGATGAGGCTGTGCGCCAGGCCGGCGTGCCGCTCAAGGACATTGACCAGGTCGCTGTGACGTACGGCCCCGGCCTCGTCGGCGCCCTGCTCGTCGGCGTCTCGGCGGCCAAGGCATTGGCCTTTGCGCTCGACAAGCCGCTCATCGGCGTCAACCATCTCGAGGGCCACATCTTTGCGAACTTCCTCGCAGAGCCGACGCTCGAGCCGCCCTTCATGGCGCTCGTCGTCTCGGGCGGCCACACGGCACTCGTCGACGTGCGCGGCTACGACAGCTTCCACATGATGGGGCAGACGCGCGACGATGCGGCGGGTGAGGCGTTCGACAAGATTGCTCGCGTCATGGGCCTGCCGTATCCGGGCGGCCCGCGCATCGACGCACTGGCCAAGGAGGGCGACCCGCTCGCCATTGACTTCCCGCGCGCGCTCGAGGAGAAGGGCAATTACGAGTTCAGCTTCAGTGGGCTCAAGTCGGCCGTGCTCAACTACATCAACAGCGAGAAGATGAAGGGGCACGAACTGCGCAAGGCCGACATCGCGGCCTCGTTCCAGCACTCCGTCGTCGAGGTGCTCGTCGAGAAGGCCTTTGATGCCGTGCGCCGCGCTGGGCGCGATACGCTCGTGCTGGCCGGCGGCGTCGCGGCCAACAGCGGCCTCGAGGCGCGCCTGCGTGAGCGCGCCAAAGAGACTGGCGTGCGCTTCTTCTATCCAAACCGCATTCTCTGCACGGACAACGCTGCGATGATCGCGTGCCGCGGCTACTATCAGGCTAAGCACGGCGATTTCAGCGACCTCTACCTCAATGCGGTGCCGGGCCTCGGACTGGAAGAGCGAGAGTGAATCGAGAGTCAATAAATAGATGAAAGGGCTGCTGCCTTTGGGCGGTGGCTCTTTTTTTCTATTATGTGTACTCTTCATTTTTTAACATTACAAAGTATGCGTTTTCTGCTATACTTAGAACATGAATCTGTAAAAGAGAGGTGCGGATAAGATGGATGATATTACACGCCTGTGCCGGGAGCAGACGCGGCTCACGATGCTGCAGATCAGCCTGCTCTCGCGCATGGCAATCGTCTTCCCGTTTTTGGCGGACCTCGCGCACGGGGAACTCAAGGTCTACGTGAGGACGAAGGACCCGGAGTCCTTCCTGATCGTGGCACAGCAGCGCCCGCATACGGTCTACCTGCCGGGCAAGGACAGCGCAGTCGGCCGCCGCGTGCGCTCCATCGAGGAGCCGCTCATCAAGGAGACCTTCCAGACAGGCAAGCCAGCGCGCGGCAAGCGCGAGTGGAATTACGGCTCGATGGTCGACATGTTCACGTTCGGCATCCACGATGGCGACAAGGTCATCGGCGTGCTGAACTTCGAGGTAGACCTCGACAAGCTCTCCATCGAGGGCTACTCGCATCTCCTCGATGCGGCGGTCGCGGTGCTCTATCATGCGCGCCACATCCTCAATCCGGAGCAGTTCCGCCCAATCACGGCGAGCGACGGCATCATCATAACGGATGCGCACAGCCGCATCGTCTTCGCGGATGCCGCGGCCGTGCGCATCTACCGCGTGCTCGGCGTCGGCAGCCTGCGCGGCGGCCATCTCTTTGACCGCCAGATGACGCAGCATGTCACGCGCGAGACGGTGGAGACGGATCGGCCGTGGCAGAAGGAGATCACGGCGGGCGGGCTCATCCTCATACGGCGCGAGATCGTCGTCCGCGAGGGCGGCAATCTCTGCATGCGCATCGTCATCATCTCGGATGTCACGGAGACGCGCGCCAAAGACAAGGAGATCCGCATCAAGTCGGCCGTCATCCAGGAGATCCACCATCGCGTCAAGAACAACCTGCAGGCCATCGCGAGCCTGCTGCGCATCCAGGCAAGGCGGGCCAAGACGGCAGAGGTCAAGGCGGCGCTGAAGGAGAGCGTCAACCGCATCCTCTCGATTTCGGTCGTCCACGAGTACCTCTCGCAGCAGGGCAGTGAGGACATCGATGTCCAGGAAGTCATGGGGCACATCTTTGACCTGGCCGCGCGCAATATGACCGACCGGGACTTCCTGATCCGGACGGAGTTCAAGGGGCCGCGGCTTATCCTGCCGTCGAAGTGCGCGAGCTCGGTGGCGCTCGTGCTCAATGAGCTCGTGCTCAACGCGATGGAGCACGCCTTCACGGGCAGGAAATCGGGCCTCATCGGCTTGGCCGTCCAGGAGGATGCGGACCACTGGCACCTCGACTTCTACGATGACGGCGTGGGCCTGCCGGAAGGGTTCGAGGATATGCCGCGCAAGTCGCTGGGCCTGACCATCGTCCAGACGCTCGTCGAGGGTGACCTCGGCGGCACGTTCGCCATCGAGAACGACGAGAGGGGACCGGGGCACGGCACGCATGCAAGGCTCTGCATCCCCAAGGTGCAGCCCAATCCCACGGATGAGGGCTGAGCATGCGAGCAGGCCGGAAGGTCATTTTGATTCTTGATTGTTTTTGTGATTGTTACTGAAAGGATTGCACGGGAAAGGCTGGAATAATTTATGGCACATGAGACGTTACGGATTGTCATTGCAGATAATGAATCCATCATCCGCATGGATTTGCGTGAAATGCTCGAAGAAGCCGGTCATGAAATCGTCGGCGAGGCCATTGATGGGCGCAAGGCGGTGGAACTGACGCGGCAGCATCGCCCGGACCTCGTCATCATGGACATCAAGATGCCGCAGATGGACGGCATCACGGCCGCGCGCAAGATCTCGGAGGAGAAGCTCGCGCCAGTCCTGCTGCTCACGGCGTTCAGTCAGCCGGAGATCGTCGAGAAGGCGAAGGACTCCGGCGTGCTCGGCTACCTCGTCAAGCCGGTGCAGGAGACGAATCTCTTCCCGGCCATCGAGATTGCCATGTCGCGCTGGCGGGAGATGCAGGGCCTTGAGCAGGAGCTCGCGGGCCTGCGCGACTCTCTTGCCATGCGCAAGAGAGTCGACCGCGCCAAGGGCATCCTCATGGCAGCGCACCACCTGTCGGAGCCGGAGGCCTATCGTCGCATCCAGCAGTACGCGATGATGAAGCGCCTGACCGTTAAGGAAGTCGCTGAGGCCATCGTCAAAGCGGCCGGCGGCAAGGTCTGATGCAGGATTCCGTCATAAAATTTTGGTTTACATATTGACAAACTATGTTATCTCGGTTAAGATAGAAACATCGTTTGAAGTTTTGCAGTTTTAAACTCAAGAGCTTGACGAGAACTGACCAGAAAAATGGAGGTTCTAAGGCAGGCGCGTAATGCGCCAGCCTTAGGACCTTTTTTGTTTTTCAATTTGCTTTGTAGATGTGTAGTAGATGAGTAGATGACTTGTGAGGTGATGGCAGTGGAACATATTTCTGTGCAGGCCAATGGGATGTATCAGAGCATGCGGCGCGGGTATGCGGATATCGTGCGCTTAGGGCTCAGCATGCTGCGCATCGGCACAATCGGCTTTGGCGGCGGCAATGCGCTGATTCCTGTCATCGAGAAGGAAGTCGTAGAAAACGGCAAGCTCGTCACGAAGCGCGCATACGATGAGGACGTCGTCGCGGCCTGCATCACGCCGGGTGCGCTGCCTGTCGAGATTGCGGCCGGCATCGGCCAGCGTCTCGGTGGCGCGTCCGGCATGCTCATGGCAGCTTCCATGATGGCGCTGCCGGGCGCCTTCTTCACCGTCCTGATTCTCGCCGTGCTGACGGGCGAGCAGGGGGCGGCCCTGCTCGGCATCCGCTACATCTCCATCGGCCTCGGCGCGTTCATCATCAGCCTGTTGCTGGCCTATGCCGTCAAGACGACCGCTGCCATGCAGCAGGCTGGCAAGAAGGCGTTCCGCGCGATGTGCCTCGCGATGATTGCGGTCTTCCTGCTCTCGTCGGAGAAGAACCTCTACGCGCTGCTCGGCTTGCACATGCAGCCCGTGTTCCATCTGTCCGTCATCTCAATCCTCGGCCTTTCGTTCTTCTTGATCATCTTCCTTGGCAGCGGCTTTTCGAGGAAGAAGGGGATCTTAGCGGCGGTGCTCACGGCTGCGTTCCTGTTCAGCGGCAGCCAGCTTCCCGCGCTTTCTGCACCGGTCCTTCACGATGCCACAGCTGCTCTGATGACGGTGCTCGGCTTCTGCGGGCTGGTCCGCAGTTTCCGCTCGGGCAATGAAGCGGTCGATGGTGTGAAACTATTCAATGATACACTGCGCGAAGCATTCATCTGGCTGGCCTTTGCACTGCTCTTTGCACTGCCGGCACTGATGATGCTGCCGGGCAGCTCTTCGTTCCTCGGCGAGGGCTTCCTCTCCTCGCTGCTCTCGTTCGGCGGTGGCGATGCCTATCTGACGATTGCCGACGGCCTGTTCGTGCAGGGCGGTACGGTGGCGGCTGCTGACTTCTACGGCCAGCTCGTCCCCGTGGCCAATGCGCTGCCCGGATCGATACTCTGCAAGATATTGACGGGCATCGGCTATCTGGCAGGCTTCCGCATGGGCGGCACGTCCTCTGGACTCATCCTCGCTTTGGCGGGCTTTGCCGTCAGTGTGGCGGCATCGGGCCTGATCTTCGGCCTCGTCGCGCGCCTCTTGCGCACCTTCCACGATGTGCCGGTCTTCCGCCAGATCAGCCTTTGGGTGCGCCCCATCATCAGCGGCCTGCTGCTCAATGTTGCACTATCGATGCTGCGTACGAATCTTGAGATCGGTGCAGGGCTTTCCGTGCCGGAGGCGGCCGTGCTCGGCCTGACCGTCGGGCTCGCGCTCTTTTGCCTCTACTTGCTCTGCGCGCGCCGCAAGGCGATGACCATGCCGATGCTCGTCTCGGCTGCCGCAGGGCTCGGACTCATCCTCATCTGACGGATTGCTATTTTCTATTGATTTAAGACTTGCTGTTTAGGAGAGATTGTATGAAGAATGGAAAGCTCGAGCGGCGTCATCTGGAAACGGACGTCCTCATCATCGGCGGCGGCACGGCGGGCTGCTATGCGGCCATCCGGCTCGGCGCCGAGAAAGACCTGCGCGTGCTCGTCGTCGAGAAGGCCAATATCGAGCGCAGCGGCTGCCTCGCGGCCGGTGTCAATGCGCTCAACGCCTACATCTCGAACGGCCATACGCCGGCCGATTACGTCGAGTATGCGCGCCGCGATGCGGAGGGCATCATCCGCGATGACCTCATGATGACGATTGCAGAGTCGGTCAACGCGGTCACCGAGGACCTTGAGCGCCGCGGCCTCGTGATCCTCAAGGATGCGGAAGGCCATTACGTCACGCGCGGTTGGCGCAACGTCAAGATCAACGGCGAGAACATCAAGCCGCTGTTGGCCAAGGGCGTGCGCGAGCAGGAAAACGTCACGGTGCTCAACCACGTCAACATCACGGACCTCAAGGTCACGGATGGCGCGGTGCACGGCGCCTGGGGCTTCTCGGTCCGCGAGCGCACGGCTTACGACATCGAGGCAAAGGCCGTGCTGATTGCGACGGGCGGCGCTGCGGGGCTCTATCGGCCCAATAACCCGGGCTTCTCGCGCCACAAGATGTGGTACCCGCCATTCAACACGGGGGCCGGCTATGCGATGGGCATCCGGGCCGGCGCGGAGATGACGACGCTCGAGCACCGCTTCGTCGCCCTGCGCTGCAAGGACACGATCGCACCGACGGGCACGATTGCGCAGGGCGTCGGCGCCAAGCAGGTCAATGCCAAGGGCGAGGTCTACGAGACGAAGTACGGGCTCACGACGCCGCAGCGCATCTTCGGCACGGTGGAGGAGAACCGCAAGGGAAACGGCCCCTGCTACCTCGATACGCGCCACATCACGGCGGAGCAGCAGTCGGACCTCTACCATGCTTATCTCAACATGGCGCCGGCCCAGACGCTCAAGTGGATCGAGAGCGGCAAGGGGCCGAAGGAGCAGCCGGTCGAGGTCGAGGGCACGGAGCCCTATGTGGTCGGCGGCCATACGGCCAGCGGCTTCTGGGTCGATACGAACCGCGAGACGACCATCCACGGCCTGTTTGCCGCCGGCGATGTCGCGGGCGGTGCCCCGCAGAAGTACGTGACGGGCGCTCTCGCAGAAGGGGAGATTGCCGCGGATGCGCTGGCCGATTATCTCGCAGCAAAGCAGGATAAGCCTGCGCCTGGAACAGCGGTGAAAGACGAAGGTGAAGTGTACGAAGCTTATGAAGCGTATCTCTCGCGCGAGCCGGGCAACCTGACGGTGGAGCAGCTCGAGGAGGCCATGCAGAAGACCATGGACGAGTACGCAGGCGGCATCCATACGGACTACCGCTACAATGCGAGCCGCCTGAAGCTGGCCGATGAGAAGATCCAGCACATCGAAACGCTGCTGCCGCAGCTCGCGGCCGAAGGCCCCTACGAGCTCCTCAAGATCTACGAGCTGCGCGAGCGGCTGACGGTCTGCCGGGCGCTCATCGCGCATCTGCTCGCGCGCAAGGAGACGCGCTGGCACACGTTTGGCGAGAACGCCGACTATCCGCAGCAGTCCGAAGACGGGCTCTGCTACATCAATTCACGCCTAGAAAATGGAGCCTTCCATATATATAGAAGGCCGCTGGTCAAAGGAGGTCATTATGAGCATACGCATCCATGAAGACCGCTGCATCGGCTGCGGCCGCTGCACGGAGGCCTGTCCGGGCAACCTTCTGCTCATGCAGGAGACCGATGCAGGCCGCAAGGCGAAAATCCGCGAGGTACGCGACTGCTGGGGCTGCACGGCCTGTATGAAGGTATGCCCCGTCAGCGCCATCGGTTACTTCCTCGGCGCAGATCTCGGCGGCAGCGGCAGCACGATGACGATCGAGCGGCAGGGCCATTACTATCATTGGCATATCCGCAAGCCCGACCAGCACGACGTCACCATCACGATTGACCGTGAGAACGCCAACCAATACTGAGTAAGGAGTCAATACATATGGGAAAATTATCGCACCTCGATGCGCTTGAGGCCGAGGCCATCTACATCATCCGAGAGGTCGCGGCCGAATCTGAGAAACCGGTCATGCTCTATTCCATCGGCAAGGACAGCACGGTCATGATGCACCTGGCCCTCAAGGCATTCTATCCGGAGAAGCCGCCCTTCCCGTTTCTGCACATCAACACGACGTGGAAGTTCCACGAGATGATCGCCTTCCGCGATGCGCAGGCCAAGAAGTACGGCCTCGACATGATCGAGTACAAGAACGAAGAAGGGCTCGCAGCGGGCGTCAACCCGTTCGATTACGGCGCCTCCTACACCGACATCATGAAGACGCAGGCCCTCAAGCAGGCGCTGACGAAGTACGGCTTCACGGCGGCCTTCGGCGGCGGGCGCCGCGATGAGGAGAAGTCGCGCGCGAAGGAGCGCGTCTTCTCGTTCCGCAATGCGGCACAGGCCTGGGACCCGAAGAACCAGCGCCCGGAGATGTGGAAGCTCTACAACTCGCAGATCAACAAGGGCGAGAGCATCCGCGTCTTCCCGCTGTCCAACTGGACGGAGAAGGACATCTGGCAGTACATCCGCCGCGAGAACCTCGAGATCGTCTCGCTCTACTTCGCGAAGGAGCGTCCGGTCATCGAGCGCGACGGCAATCTCATCATGATCGACGATGACCGCATCATCAAGAAGCTCGACCTCAAGCCGGAGGACATCGAACACAAGAAGGTCCGCTTCCGCACGCTCGGCTGCTACCCGCTGACGGGTGCTGTCGAGTCGGATGCCGACACATTGGATGCGATCGTGGAGGAGACGCTCGGCGCTGTCGAGTCGGAGCGCACGAGCCGCGTCATCGATCACGAGGGAGCCGGCAGCATGGAGCGCCGGAAACGGGAGGGTTATTTCTGATATGAACGATTTACTCAAATTCATCACCTGCGGCAGCGTCGACGACGGTAAGTCCACGCTGATCGGTCATCTCTTATACGATGCGAAGCTCATCTACGCGGACCAGGAGGAGGCCCTGCTGCTCGACTCCAAGGTCGGCAGCCGCGGCGGCGCCATCGACTATTCGCTGCTGTTGGACGGACTGCTCGCGGAGCGCGAGCAGGGCATCACGATCGATGTCGCCTACCGCTACTTTACGACGGACAACCGCAGCTTCATCTGTGCCGACACGCCGGGCCACGAGGAGTACACGCGCAACATGGCCTGCGGCGCCTCGTTTGCCGACCTCGCCGTCATCCTCGTCGACGCGACGCAGGGCGTCCTGACGCAGACACGCCGCCATGCCCGCATCTGCGCGCTCATGGGCATCCGCTATTTCGTCTTCGCCATCAACAAGATGGACCTTGTCGGCTATTCGGAGCAGCGCTTCAAGGAGATTGAGGCGCAGATCGCGGAGTTGCAGCAGGAACTCCAGCTGCACGATGTCAAGCTCATCCCCGTCTCGGCGACGGAGGGCGACAATGTCACGAAGAAGTCGTCCAATATGGCTTGGTACGACGGCCCAACCTTGCTCGACTACCTCGAGCAAGTCGACGTCAGTGCCGTGCAGGAGGAAGGCTTCTACATGCCAGTCCAGCGCGTCTGCCGTCCGAACCACGAGTTCCGCGGGTTCCAGAGCCAGATCGAGAGCGGCAGCATCGCCGTCGGCGATACGGTCACGTCTCAGCCGAGCGGTGAGGAAGCGCAGGTCAAGAAGATCCTCGTAGCCGACCGCGAAGCAGAGTCGGCTTTCAAGGGCCAGCCGGTCACGATCCAGCTAAACCGCGAGGTCGACGTCTCGCGCGGCTGCGTGCTCGAGAAGGGCAGCCACGTCCGCCAGGCCGCCAGCTTCAAGGCGGAGATCCTCTGGATGGACGATGTACCGCTGACCATCGGCAAGAACTTCATGGTCTTCCTCGGCACCAAGAAGATCCCGGGCATCCTGACGAAGATCGACTACCGCATCGACATCAATACGGGCGAGCACGTCGAGGCGACGGGCCTCAAGAAGAACGAGATCGCTGTTTGCGAGATTGCCGTGACGGAGCCAATCGTGCTCGACACGTTCGACCATCACCGCACGCAGGGCGAGCTCATTCTCATCGACCGCATCAGCAACATGACGGCGGCCTGCGGCGTCGTGCGCGAAATCCCCGACGCATCGTCCAAGCGCCACTTCGCAGCCAATCAGCAGATGCGCAGCGCACTCAACTGGCAGGCCCCACAGGCCATCGCCTTCGAGCCCGCGAAGGATGGCGTCGCGCTTGCGACCATCGAGGAGGCCGAGTACTACCTTGTGCGCAACGGCCGCCACACCTACCTCTACCATCCGAGGGAGGGCGAGGACCCAGCACCGGTGCTCCGTCATCTGCTTCAGGCAGGCCTCGTCGTCCTGCTCGTGCTCGATAACGATCAGCCGCTGCCAGAAGGCGTTCAGAGTTTCCAAGAGCTTGCCGGCGCAGAGGAAGGCGCTGATTCCCAGCAGATTGCTGCAGCCATCCTGCACCACTCGATGCTCGACTCCATGATGGCGCCGAACAACTGGATTATCTGAGATACGCCCATATGCACGCAAACAAAGGCCAGTTTGAACTGGCCTTTGTTTTTTTGACTTTTTTATGGATTCGATATTGACATTTTGACTTAGAGGGGGTAATATAAAGACTGTAGTTAGCACTCGGGTCTAGTGAGTGCTAACATCATCAACATGTAAATTCATTTTTATAGGAGGAAGATACCTATGATTAAGCCATTGGGCGAAAGAGTTGTCATCGAAGTTGCAGAGAGCGATGTAAAGACGGCCAGCGGCATCGTGCTGCCGGACACGGCCAAAGAGAAGCCGCAGAAGGGCACGGTCGTTGCGGTTGGCGCTGGCAAGCTGCTCGATAATGGCGAGCGCGCTGCTATGGAAGTCAAGGTTGGCGATGGCGTCATCTTCTCCAAATACTCGGGTTCTGAGGTCAAGGTAGAGGGCAAGGATTACCTGATTGTCCGCGAGAGCGATATCCTCGCAGTCATCTGACCGTCCCGCGATTGAAATACCAGATACGAATTTTCTCGGAGGTAATATAAATGGCAAAGCAGATTCTGTTTGACGAAGAAGCACGCCGCGCACTCGGCCGCGGTGTTGATGCACTGGCAAACGCAGTAAAGGTAACGCTTGGACCGAAGGGCCGCAACGTCGTCCTCGATAAGAAGTTCGGCGCTCCGACAATCACGAACGATGGTGTCACGATCGCACGCGACATCGAGCTCGAAGATCCGTTTGAGAACATGGGCGCACAGCTCGTCAAGGAAGTCGCCACGAAGACGAACGACATCGCTGGCGATGGCACGACGACGGCAACGCTCCTCGCACAGGCCATGATCCACGAGGGCATGAAGAACGTCGCTGCTGGCGCGAACCCGATGATCATCAAGAAGGGCATTGACGAAGCCGTCAAGACTCTCGTCGATGAGATCAAGGCAAAGTCCAAGAAGGTCGAAGGCCAGGCTGACATCGCTCAGGTCGCTACGATCTCCTCTGCTAATGAAGAGACGGGCAAACTGATCGCTGAGGCCATGGAGAAGGTCGGCAAGGATGGCGTCATCACGGTTGAAGAGTCCAAGACGATGCGCACGAACCTCTCCGTCAAGGAAGGCATGCAGTTCGACCGCGGCTACATCTCCCCGTATCTCGTCACGGATACGGACAAGATGGAAGCAACGCTTGACGATCCGTACATCCTCATCACGGACCGCAAGATCTCGGCCATCAACGACATCCTGCCAATCCTCGAGCAGGTCGTCAAGGCTGGCAAGCAGCTCGCCATCATCGCTGAGGATGTCGACGGCGAAGCACTGACGACGATCGTCGTCAACAAGCTGCGCGGCACGTTCAAGGCTCTGGCTGTCAAGGCTCCGGGCTTCGGTGACCGCCGCAAGGCTATGCTGCAGGATATCGCTACGCTGACGGGCGGCACGGTCATCAGCGAAGAGCTCGGCCGCAAGCTCGACAGCGTCACGCTCGCTGACCTCGGCCAGGCGCACAAGATGGTCTCCACGAAGGACGAGACGACGATCATCGGCGGCAAGGGCGACAAGGAATCCATCGCTGAGCGCGTTGCTCAGATCAAGCAGCAGATTTCCCAGACGACGAGCGATTTCGATCGCGAGAAACTGCAGGAGCGCCTCGCAAAGCTCTCCGGCGGTGTTGCTGTCATCGAGATTGGTGCAGCTACGGAAGTCGAGATGAAGGACAAGAAGTACCGCATCGAAGACGCTCTGAATGCTACGCGTGCTGCTGTTGAAGAAGGCATCGTCGCAGGCGGCGGTACGACGTTCCTCGACATCCTGCCGGCACTCGACAAGCTCGAGGTCGAAGGTGATGAGAAGGTCGGTGTCAACATCGTCAAGCGCGCCATCGAAGAGCCGGTCCGCCAGATCGCTCAGAACGCAGGCCTTGAAGGCTCTGTCGTCGTCGAGAACGTCAAGAAGGCTGGCACGGGCATCGGCTTCAACGCACTCAAGAACGAGTACGTCGACATGCTCAAGGCTGGTATCGTCGACCCGGCTAAGGTCACGCGCTCCGCTCTGCAGAACGCTGCCTCGATCGCTTCCATGGTCCTGACCACGGAGACGCTCGTTGCCGACAAGCCGGAAAAAGAAGCACCGGCACCGGCTGCACCGGGCATGGGCGGCATGCCGGGCATGATGTAATCCCCTGAAATTACATCCTCCAAACTGAATCAGAGACCCCGTTCGGATTTTTCCGGACGGGGTCTTTTTTTATGGCGAAGGTTTGAACAAGCCAGCTGGAGTGGGCAGTTGTTGACAATAAGGCGGTTTTAAGCTAGAATATCATCGTATCAGAATCGCCTGAGGCGGTTCTGGAGAAAATCATAAGGATGCAGCAGAGTTGTTACCGAAAAGAAGCAATTCTTAGCGCTAGTTCCCCGAAGGGGTTTCCAGTCGGGGAGGACGAGGAGAAGGTTGTCGAGACGTCAGCGGATGCCTTCCGGCCGTCCCAGTCGAGAGAGCCTGACGAAAGCAGGGGAGTGATCCCTTGGGACAAAGCCAGGCTCGGGGACCTGCTGCAAGAATACCAGGAGGTATGTATCATGTGTGGTATTGTTGGTTATGTCGGTGACAAGCAGGCAGCGGAATTCCTGCTCGAGGGCCTCTCGAAGCTCGAGTACCGCGGCTACGATTCGGCCGGCATCGCCGTTTATGACGGCAATCACATCCGCGTCGAGAAGAGCGTCGGCCGCCTTTCGGCACTGCGCGACAAGATCAAGGACGATATGCCGCAGGGCACGATCGGTATCGGCCATACGCGCTGGGCGACGCATGGCCGTCCGTCGGACCGCAATGCGCATCCGCATACGGACTGCTCGGGTGACTTCGTCGTCGTGCACAACGGCATCATCGAGAACTATCTCGGCCTGAAGGAAGAGCTCATCGAGAAGGGCCATGTCTTCAAGTCGGAGACGGATACGGAAGTCGTCGCACACCTTCTCGAAGAGGTCTATAACGGCGATTTCGTCTCGTCGGTCCGCGAGGTGCTGCACCGCATCGAGGGTTCGTACTCGCTCGTCTTCATGAGCAAGAGAGAGCCGGACAAGCTCATCTGCACGAAGCAGGACAACCCGCTCGTCATCGGCATCGGTGAGGGCGAGAACTTCATCGCGTCGGATATCCCGGCCATCATCGCGCGCACGCGCCGTACCTACATCCTCAACGATGGCGAGCTCGCTGTCGTCACGAAGGATTCCATCAAGATCACGAACCGCCGCGGCGAGCCTGTGACGAAGAAGGTCTTTGAGGTCAACTGGAATGCTGAGGCGGCTGAGAAAGGCGGCTACGAGCACTTCATGCTCAAGGAAATCAATGAGCAGCCGAAGGCAGTCCGCGACACGATGAGCCAGCGCATCGCGAAGGACGGCAAGTCCATCGTCATGAACGAACTCAAGTGGGATGCAGATTACCTCAACTCCTTCAACAAGATCTACATCGTTGCCTGCGGTACGGCATACCATGCCGGCCTCGTCGGCAAGTTCTACATCGAGAAGCTTGCCCGCGTCATGGTCGAGGTCGATGTCGCTTCGGAGTTCCGCTATCGCAACCCGATCGTCGACGAGAACACGCTGTTCATCGTCGTCTCGCAGTCGGGTGAGACGAGCGATACGCTCGCCGCACTCAAGGAGTCGAAGCGCCTCGGCGCTAAGACGCTCGCTCTGACGAACGTCGTCGGTTCTTCGATTGCCCGTGAGGCAGATCAGGTGCTCTACACCTGGGCTGGCCCGGAGATCGCCGTCGCTTCGACGAAGGCGTACACGACGCAGCTCATCCTGTTCTTCATGCTCGCCCTCTACATGGCGCAGATCAAGAAGACGCAGACGCCGGAGCGCCTCGAAGAGCTCATCGCGAAGCTCAAGAATGTTCCGGCACAGATCAGCGAGGAACTCTCGGATGTCGATCCAATCAAGACGTTCGCGAAGAAGTACGGCTTCAATGAGGATGTCTTCTACATCGGCCGTCTGCTCGACTATGATGTCGCTCTCGAGGGCGCACTGAAGCTCAAAGAGATCTCGTACATCCATGCAGAGGCATATGCAGCCGGCGAGCTCAAGCACGGCACGCTGGCCCTGATCGTCGAGGGCGTGCCGGTCATCGCTCTGGCGACGCAGAAGAGCGTCTACGAGAAGACGCTGTCGAATATCAAGGAAGTCAAGGCACGTGACGCTGTCGTCATCGGCATCGCGGCAGAAGGCGATACGGAGCTTGAGAAGTACGTCGACCATGTCATCATGGTACCGGAGACGGATGAACTCTTGCTGCCGCTGCTGACGGTCGTGCCGCTTCAGCTGCTCGCTTACTATGCCGCCATCACGCGCGGCTGCGATGTCGACAAACCACGTAACCTCGCAAAGTCGGTCACGGTTGAGTAAGAAGCAACCGCTATACAATACAGATTCTTTCACGAGAAGCCTTTCTGCCTGATGGCAGGGGGCTTCTTGTTCTATTGCCTGACTGTCACATCAGCGTGGCAGAGGCACGAATGGAGGCATTTTCATGAAGGCATTTATCTACGATATGGACGGCGTCATTGCCGATACCGAGCCGGTGCACATGCAGGCAGAACAGTATGTCATGAAGAAGATGGGCGTCGAGCTCGAAGTATCGTATTTCCAGCGCTATCAGGGCATGACGGACATCATGATCTTCGAGGACCTGCGGAAGCAGTTCGGCGTCAAGCCGGCAGCAGAGAAGCTCGCGAAGGCCAAGGCCTATCTGTTCAATAAGATTCTGCATGAAACACATGTCACGCCGATTGCGGGCAGCCTGGAACTGATTCGCGCGACGAATGAGCTGCGTCAGTCACAGGGGCTCAAGACGGCTATCGCGAGCTCGTCGAGCGACGACTTCATCGCCTTCGTCGTCGACGACCTCGGCATTCGCGACCACTTCGACTTGCTCATGAGCGGCACGAATCTACCCGAGTCGAAGCCAAATCCCGTCATCTATCTGCAGACGGCTGCTTACCTGCGCGTGGACCCGCGGGACTGCGTCGTTGTTGAGGATGCTGCGAACGGTGCGCGGGCGGCCAAGGCGGCTGGCATGACCTGCATCGGTTTTAAGAGCCCGCACAGCCCCAATCAGGACCTCTCTATCTGCGATAGGATTGTCGACAGCCTCGAGGCCATTGATCTCTCGAGTTTTTGAGATGTAAAGGAAAATTAAAATCAATATGTTTTAGAGTCTCTGTTCTGTTTTTGAGAATCCGGCAGGAATATCCATCATCTACGTCGAATCCTAAGAACTGTCGAAAAAGATAATCAAATAAATGGATAGCAGTAGACAATAGAGGAGGAATCGTGATGGCAGAAATGGCAACGAAAGCAAGAGCATTCCAGGATTTCCTGGATGCGAAAGAAATCAAGGCATTTGTATCGGAGACGATTGAGAACGACCCAGAGCAGACGACGGTATTCCGCTCGCATGTAGAGGTGGATGGGCAGCAGCTGCCGCTGCTCGTCCTGCTGGACCGCAGCATCTTCTCCATGATCCGCGTGCAGGTCTCGCCGAAGTGCAAGACGGAGGAGAATGAACTGGCCGTACTCAAGCTGGCCAATGACCTCAACCTCAAGTACAAGCCGTTCAAGCTCTATTTCGACGGCGAGGGCTCGCTGATCCTCGATATCTGCATGATCACGCCGGACGAGAAGGCCGAGGAGATCGGCGATATGGTCTACGGCATGTTCAACGTCATGATCACGTTCCTCAACGAGAATTATCGCACGATGATGAAGACCATCTGGTAAGCAGAGGATATCATCTGGACGATGCTAAAAGAAGACTGTCTCATGGGCAGTCTTCTTTTTTATCTTTTTTCAAAATAGGTGTTGACAACTCGGCCACTATCCTGTAATATAATACAAGTCACTGAGCGATACGGCCGAAGCAAAAGTCCAGAAGCCTTGATTGGCAAGGGATTTGCAGGAAGCTCAAAAGAACTTGAAAAAAGAAA
>ERZ841120.595-NODE-595-length-22768-cov-4.507771_pt1 | contig 22768 bp, 38 predicted proteins | sample MGYA00519572_ERZ841120 | MGnify/ENA primary metagenome ERZ841120 (study PRJEB31850, sample SAMEA3708890) | human gut metagenome | biome: human gut; feature: human-associated habitat; material: faeces | place: China | collected 2014 ...
GCTTTTTCTTTGTTCTGTTCTCTTTCCTTCGAATGTTGTAGCAACACTTACAGTCCTGTCTCCATTCAGGACGGCCTTTCTTGTCAGTACCATTATGCGGAAAATCTGTAATAGGCTTTACCTCACCACAGAATACACAGCGGCGAACTAACTGGCCGTTCTTTTTGAAGGTCTCAGACGGATAAGTGCCATACATTCTTGTGTTACGACCTTTACCCATAAATCTCTACCTCTCTTTACTCATCATCCATTGTCACACTAGAGGAGTTGCCATTAGCATCTACAAGTGCAACCTCAGTTGTTTTGGTTTGGCGCACGCCAATCTGCGTGATGTCGCCTAGGGCCCCTGCTTTCAGGAGTATTCCGACTACCTCACTTAAGTCTGCTTGCTTAGTAGGACTCTTCTTCAAATCTGGATTCTCAGTGTCAGTCATAGAATCACGTATAAGTTCCTCTTGAGCAATGGTGTCAACGCGTGCCTTGCGCTCCATGTCAGCAGATAACTTAGCGAGTGATGCAATCTCTCCAGGCTTAAGAGTTGTCGGGTCAATCATGTCAATGGCAGTGCTGAGCTTCGAACGCAGCTTAGCCGCCATATCTACATGTTCCTTATTCATATCAAGAATCTCTTGTCTGCGTTGCTGTAGCGTGATGTCATCGCAATACTTCATCCAAGCTTGCATACGAACCTGGAATGACCAACGCTGTGCAATCTTCTTCACAGATGCATAGGTGGTATTAAGCTGACGCGCCACGTCACCATATGTAGGTTTCTTTCCTGGATATGAATCTCTATAAGCTGTCCAGACTGTAAACTCCCACTGTGTCTCGCCGGGCTGCTGCGACCAAAGGTCAATACCGTTCTCCTTGGCATTTGCTATCCAATCATCCTGATGTTGCCTATAATAGGTCACACGTGTATTTTCGGCATTTACACAGTCGATGCAGAGGTGCTTGTCAATATGATGAGCTGGTTTGTACTGACCACATCTTGGGCAATGTACCATTAGTACAGGTTCTGCTGCGTCGCCGGGACGCATAAGCTCTTGGTCTCCCATCATAAATCACCTCCTAATTATATTATACGTTGTTTGGCTGACATGTATAGCTACAAGTGTCATCCAATACTCAGCGTTTTCGAAAGAAATAGTAGATTCTTCCATAAAATAGCCTTACGTGTAACATGTTCGTAATTGTAAACCTTATAAAATCACCTCGGGTATACTCACGAACATGTTGCACGTTATGTATACTTTATGCAGGTTAAATTTTACAATATTAACGCGTATAATAAACAAATAAATCATTTTCTTTCCAAATTATAGCTATTTCTTTCCAGTTTATCTACAATTCTTCCAAATTTTTGCCGGTGGGGTGTAACTACAAATTGTGACCAAGCCTCTGTAATCTTTGGACTATATAGTGCATACATAATATCTACTATTTAACGCTGTGATGCAGGGCGACTAGGTGGTGGTGCTGTGCCAATTGGCTGTTTGGTTTATATTAAGCTGAGATTATTTTTGACATTTTGAAAAAGTGGCTTGGATTATGCGCCACCGCGCTAAGGGCCCGACAAAATGCACAGAAATTTGGCGCAATTTTTGGGCAGTATGCACAGAACAAATGTTCCTGTCAAAATGCATAGAAATTTGTCTAAACTTTTATGCAACTTTTTTGAAAGAAATTATTTACAAATTTCAAAATCCATGATATAATTTATATTGTAAGTGAGTAATGAATAACTTCTTATTTTGAGAAAAAGAATTTGAAAAATATTTCAAAAAAGTATTTACAAATTCCAAAAAGTATGATATAATAAATAAGAAGTTAAGAAATGAAAACTTCAAAAATAAAATTGAAAGTGAGGAAATCAAAATGACAAACTTAAAAGAAGTGGAGAAAATCGCAGAAAAATTCGAGAACAATGTGGACCTTGTAGCGAAGGAGCTTAAAAGGGTGCAGTCTCTGAAGTGCCGCCTTAAAAAGCAGAAGGGCAAGAAGACCTATGAGGAAGAGATGACTGAGGTAGTAAAATATGAGCAGGTCTTAAAAGAGGCTAGACAGTTACTTGACCCTAAAGAAAAGCCAGTTACAATGTACACACAGGAAGATGTTGACCAGTTAGATTATGATGAGACCATAAAGGCCATCAGAAGTATTCAGTCAAAAAAGACCTTGACCAAATGGTTAACAGATGTTGAGGGTGATAATGATGAATACAGAAAAGCCTGTGAGATTGAAAAGATGTTGATTGAAAGAAGAGAGTCAATCAAGCCAGTAGATAATGAGTATGTTAGAAAAACAGATGTACAGACTATAATTGATACAATTGAAAGTTCAGGAAATCTGAGTCAAGAAAAGGTTGTAGAACTTCTGAAAAGTCTGATGTAAGAATGAGGGGCCTGGTCCACAGGCCGGGCCCCTTAAATGAATGAAAAGGAGATAAGAAAATGAGAACATTCAATGTATATGAAAAGAAGTCAGGTCTGTATGTAGGTATGATAACAATTGATACTACTGACATAAGAAGGTATGAAAAAGACTTTATTCTAATATAAAATAGAGGACCGGTCGAAAGACCGGTCTTTTCTTTTGCACATCGCCGCAGCTGCAGCACAGTCACAGCCGGATGGCGCCAGGTTATCTACTAGCCAGTGGAACGTATGTTCTGCTGCGTACGCAGTCCAGCCACGGCCATGCAAAGGCGTGCCACGGCAGCTAAAACCCAGCCTCAGCTTGACAAGCTGTACCCGGCTGCTAAAACCCAGCTCTGGCTTGATAATGGCGTGCCACGGCCGCTAAAACCCAGTCCTGGCTTGACAATGCAAGGCTGCATCTGCAGGCAAAGAAATACACGGCAATTGCTTGCCGTGTATCTGTTATTATTTTCTGTTAAACATCATTAGTACTAGTTCTGCTATGTTCTGGTTGAACTTCGCCTCTTTATCGCAAGGCGTTCCGTTCTTTTCATTATCATCAAACAAGTCAGCTATAAATTCGTATCCGCGATGCCATACATCGTCAGGCATTGAAGGTAACATCATAAAGACCGGACAATTACGAATGAATTCTTCAAATGTAGGTCTGCGATTGAATCCAGCTCTATGTAGCTTTCTGTAGACCTTAGCATAGTCTTCATAAGCTAACATATTGATGATGTCTACAAGGTCCTCTTCAGTAATAGTATGCAATTTGTTTTCCATTTTTATATCCTCCATTCATTTTATTCAGTAACGCGGTTTACATAGAAAGCGGTAGTCATGACGCCTACCTTGCAGAAGCAATGACTTAGAAATTCATTAGCTTGTTCAAATGTGTCGAATGGAACTATTTGTCTGTCACCACATTCATCTGTGTAGACTGCAAGCCATTCATTGTGTTGATAACCATAATCAAAACTAACATTCATATTGATTAGCTCCTTTCTTTATTCTATAGATATTATAACATATTCTTTCGCAGTTGTAAATAGATTTTGGAAAAATATTCTATGGCTGCATTGTCATGTCGTTCAGCCTCAGCCAGACAGCGCCAGGCTATCTACTAGCATGTGGACAGTCACAGTTAGGCAACGCCGCATCGCCGCGGCTAAAACCCGGCTTCAGCTTGACAAATTGCGGCTGGCCGCTAAAACCCAGTCACAGCTTGATGGCCTTAGGCCACGGCGGCTAAAACCCAGCTTCAGCTTGACAAAGCAACGACCACACCACAAGTGCAAAAATATACGGCGGCGATGAGTCGCCGTATACCATTAGATACTCTGATTCATGTAGTACTTCACATCTTCAATTGTTGTGAGTAAATCACCAATGTCATCAGCATCCATAACCTCATGGTTACATTCATATGTTGCCTGCAAACGGAACAAACAAGCTGCCAAAGTCTGCTGTAATGTTTTATGCTGTGGAACCTTTTCAGTTATTTCTTTTTCATCATCGTCTTCAGTAAATATATACACTGTGTAACCATCAGTATTAAAGTAGTCACCAAAAGCCTCTTCAACATACTGTCGCTCCTTATTAGTTATTTGCTGTTGATACACTGCGGGCAGCCACACAAACGGAAGTGACTTAGTGTAACCCATACACTTGCAGTCTTTCTTCAAATACTCAAACAAGCAGTATCTACAGAGCTCAAAATATTCGTTAGTAACTGTACAGTCATCAGACTCCTTGTAGTTTAACGTTGCGACTGTAATCTTGTCGAAGTCGTCAATCTCAATGTCACTCATGATGTGATTGACTGTAGTAATCGTACAGTACTCTTCACCGACGTTGACAAACACCGTTCTGTTTTCATCTGGAAGCCACACTTCAAACACACTCACCATGCAGTGCCCTCCAGTGTTTTCATAATCATGTGATATTACTTTGTAGTTCATAATCGTACCTCACTTTCAATAGTTGTTATTTGATTTCTTACAATTATATTATATCAAATATCTTGCAGTTTGGTGTCAGTTTCAGAAATATTTTTGGTGACTGCACTTATGTACAGTTCAGCCTCAGCCGGGCGGCCGTTGGCTATCTACTAGTCCGCAGCCCAATGCAGCGTGAGCAATCCGTGTAGCCGCGGCCGGACTGTACCTTGCTATAGCGGCTAAAACCCAGCCTCAGCCTGGCAGTGCTGGACCTGACTGCTGCAGCTTCAACTCAACCATGCAACACAGCAGCCGCTAAAACCCTAGCCGTACTTGGCTATGCCACGGCGGCTAAAACCCTAGCTTGACCTGACTATACTGCACCACCTCGCCGCCTCACTCAGTTACAAATAGTTGATGCAGCCACCATATTGAATTTGAAGAACATATGTACAACCGCAAAGTTCCATAGTATAATATCTATAGAGTTAAGAAATAAGTACTTGATTCTAACAGTTATACAAAATTGAATAAAGACTGTACAGTGGCTACATTGAATTTACAAAACATATGTACAGCCGCAAAAATTCATGATATAATATGTATAGAGTTAAGGAAATAAAGCTTAACCAAATACGCAGGCCACTGCAAAGTGTGGCAACCGCATGGATGATGCGGAAGGAAAGGAGACTACTATGTCTAATATCAATGAAATGTTCAACGCAACTGAAAACAATGAAACAACTACAAACACAAGAAATCTTGCAGGTACTGCTCAGCTTACCACTGTTGCAAATGAGCTTGTAGCTCAGTGCATCAAGACACTGAATGATGACCTTGATACTTACCGTGATGAGTTCATGGAGTCACAGAAAGACCACAACGCAATGGATAAGCTGCTTGCAAAGCTGATTGACTTTGACACTGTTGATGTTGAGTTCATCAAGGAGCTTGATGAGACTACAGTTGATGGTATGTTGAAGAGTCAGCAGTCAAAGCGCTCCCGTGCAAAGAGCAAGGCTATGACAATGGATAACTACAAGAGTATGATGGCTGGTGCCATTGCTGAGAATCTTATCAGAAAGGCCACTGGCAAAGTTAAGTCCGCTGGAGGTGCTCGCCGCATGTCAGGTTCGGTTGATTTCACAGCTGAACAGCTTGAGGAGCTTAAGGAAGACCAGGAGAGACTTAAGAAAGAAATCCGCAATGTGCAGTCCAAGAAGTCAATCATGAAGTCAAAGGCTGACTTCAGTGAGGATGACGAAAGATGGCAGGCATTACTTGTAGCTGAAGAGCAGCTTAAAGCAATCAGAGTATCTACAAGTCGTACACAGGTTGTGAAGGTCGATGAGACCAAGGATGCACTTGCTGAGAAGCTTGCTGATGTTGACCTTGAGCACATGAATGCAAAGGATAGCAAGGCGTTGCTTGCACAGATTAAGGATATGATTGGATAACTACAACTGAATACTCACTTTCAATTGAAACCCCGTTGGTCTTGTCAGCCAGCGGGGTTTTGTTATGCCTAACGATGCAGCCTGGCTTGAGCGCCGCCCGGCCGTGGTATCTACTAGCCTGTGGAAGTCAAGTTCAGCGTAAGCAAACGCCCCCGGGCCGCCGTGGTACAGAATTGGATTGGACCAGCTATAATCTACCAGCTTGTAGAACTGACGTCAGCTCCGGCCGTACGGAGGCCGGGATGCGGCGGCTAAAACCCTAGACTCCTCTAAGTCGCAGCCAGTCAGTGTCGCGGCGGCGCTGCACATATCATTTCAGCCTGGCATCCGTGCTGGTCCAGTCGTAATAGTGCCGCTGCGACCATGCGCTGCTGCCCCGCGGCTGCTAAAACCCTAGTCTCGTCTGACTGTGGCTGCACTTCTTTTTACGAGGTAGAGCTGCGGCCGGGCTACACTGTGTTCTACTGCCTGAGTATCTACAATCCTCTCAGCCTGCATCAGCCCAGGGACGCCGCGACGCTGCACCTAGTAGTATATGTATCCGTTCAGGAGCTTGTCTGGCCTTAAAAGATATGTTTTGAACTGGTTTGAACTACAAGACTATTTATTAACTCGTTTAGAAATCAGGCTGTCCATTAACTCGTTTAGAAATCAGGCTGTCCATTAACTCGTCGCCGCGTCGACCCAGCGCGACGTCAGGTCTGATGGATTTTCTACAGGACGTTCTCATTCCGGTGTTGTATAATTATATGGATATCACGGACGTGTTAAACCTACAAAGATTCAGAAGACTTCATGTTCTTTCCTTCCAATCAAAATTTGAAAAAATAAGTATATATATAAGGATATATTTATATATTGAAAAAAGCCCAAATATTACTTTTTAATTAGATTTATGTTATTAGTTCTATTCTGACAAACTAGTAGATGCGGCGAGGCGTTCATGTTTCCTTGTAGGTACAGCCACTCATAATCCAATCAATTTTTTAACTATCTCAACTTTTTAATTATCTCAACAATCTTAACATTTTAACGTATTTTTTTATAATGTCATAAATCATGCGACTCCTTGTCGATTTTATAATTTATTTGTATAACTATACAAACTTTTTTATAATAACAAACAGTTTAATACCTTTATTGACATTTTGTCAAAAAACGTTAAGATGCTAAGTAAGTTAAGTAAATAGCTTCTGTTAAGATAACTAATTTTGTATAGCTATACAAAAGGTCAGAAATGCGTATAATATAAGTAGGAGGTGTTAGTATGATAATAAGCAAATTAGATTCTGCAATCAAAGAGAAAATGGATGCACATATGGAATTGTGTAGATTATTTAACATTCCTAGAGGATGCAAGAAAGCACGCATTGAGGCAATGCATAGACAAGAAACTGCAAATGCAACAGGTATATGTCCTGGTTGTGGCGGACCATTACTTAACAATCCAAAGCTAAATGGCTGGTGTAGGTCATGTAATAGCAAGATTGGTAGGATGATGTTGTACAAGAGCAAGATACGCTCATATGAATACGTTGGTATTCGTATGACTGAAAGGTTTGTAGATGACTATGAAACAATGCAAGAAATACCTTATGCGCTGCATGGTGACGCCGTGCCAGCTCAAGTACTTAATGCAGCAAAGATATATTTGTGTGCATTGCGTAAGGAGGCGTCGTTGCGTGAAAAAATGTAAGTTCTGTGGAATTACTGAAGAAATGGCACAGAAAGAACGAGATGAGATTCTAAAAGCAAGTGAGACAGATATTCAGGAACTTGCGCCACTGATCGAGTTATAGAGTACTTGAGAAGGTTAGGCAGGGTCGCAGCACACAAGAAGAAAAGGAATGGCATGACGAGATGTGTGAATTTAACATCAAGCATGACATGTTTGTACCTGTAGCCATGCGGCGTAAACTAGCCCACTTAAAGCCTGTAGTTGCATGGTCATGTAAGAAGTGTGGCAGCACAGTAGCCGGTAATCAAGATACCGGATATGTTAACTATTGCGTAGCATGTGCTGATGAGATAAGGCGTAACAGAAATATGCCAGTGCATCGTAAGACAAGAAGTGACAAAGGCAAGATGAATTCTCACCTGAGGCCATATGAATTGAAGATGTAATAATGACAAATAGGACCTGGAATAATCCAGGTCCTATAACATTGTGTAGATATGTTAGACTTTGAATATGCTACCAACTTGGTCAAACGCTGATTGAATCTTATCACCAAATGTAGGTTGCGGCGTCCAAGTGTTGTTCGTAATAGCATCGCGGCCTAAACTACAAACATACTTGTGTGGCTCATCGGCGATGTCACGAAGTGTACCGTTGTTACTTACATCAGTACCATTGCCACTTAAGTTTGGCTTGAACAATATCTGATACTTGTACACGCGACGGCAGTGTACTTTATGACAATACTCGCAGTACCAGCCACCCTTCATCTTAATCCATAGTGTAGATAGCAAGTCTCCAAATGAGTAACACAGGTCCCTTATCGGGTCTAAGATGTAGTATGCAAACCAGCATCTTGACTCTGGCCGTTGCTTAATCATTGCGTCACATCCTTTCTAGTATCTGCAAGCTGCTTCTTTACTTCGTCAAGTTCTTCATCGAGCTCTTTAACTACCTTAACCAACCACATGACTACTTTGAGATTTTGATTAACGGCTCTTGCAACTTCACGTACATTTGCACTTAGTGAGCCACCACTTAATTCGATTCCTTTTGGACACTTATCTTTAATCATCACTGTAACTCCTCGTATATTGCTTCAAACTGCTGAATCTCATCATCGTCAAGCTTGCTCTTGATACTATCAAACCAGTCTTGTAGTTCATCGAGCGGCGAGGCGACGTCGGGTACTGGTGCTACATATCTTGAGCTACCTCTGATGAGGCTACTGTAACCACTACTAACTACAACACCTTTGCGTCCTGTAGGTACACTCTCAAGTTCCTCCTGTGACGTTACAGGGATTGCCTCTGGACCGTACACGCTGAAGAACTTATCAGCAGCGGCGTCGCACCAACGCTTTTGGCCTGAGAATGCTCCAACATCTTTGATGAACGCTACGTCAGCTTTATCATCAACTATCAGCTGCATGACTTTATCGGTGTCCTCACAGCCGCTCCACATCTTTGAGGCCATCCAACGAAGGTCGAAGTCGTTAACCATTTTACGGTCTCTGTCAAGCCTGATATGCGCCGGCTTGAAGTTGTAACTGTACTGATATGGCTGATAATCACAGACATACAAGCCATTCACGAATACCTTGCCGTTTACTCCTGGTATGTCTATCACGTCACCATACTCTGTATGTTCCACAACTTCATAGTCATCACGCAAGTGCAGGTTTGACTCTACAATATGACCATACTCTTCAGCAGATATACCGTCAACTGTAATGACTAAATCTGCAAGTGGGACTCTGTCCCAGATTGCCTGCTTCTCTATGAAGAACGTTAAGATGTCAGTACCGAAGCGACGTGACTTAACGAACCTTGGTCGCCAGATTTCTCTTGCACCATAATTGTAGAATACAACGTTCTTGCCTTCACGCAATAACACAAGTGTTGCAATCTTGTAACCTTCACCAAACTGTCCAATGGTATCACTATTACCAGACTTTGTAGTTTGACCAAGTAGCAGCGACGATGCAGTTAACTTTGAGGTGGCGTTGCTTATAGTCAATGTACCATTCTGACTATCATAGTACCAGCTTGCAACGTTGTCTGGATTCTGAGTTTCTTGGTCTAAGGCATTCTGAAATAGCTCACGCACAGCATCTACATATGTCCAGTTAGGCACATAGTTAGGTGCAATTGTTAATTCTATCTTTGACATACAATCATCTCCTTAATCTATATTGACACGACCACTGAAGTGTCTGCCATTTATTGAGCAGCTAGCACCGAAGTGACTAAAGCCACTATCTACTAACATGATAATCTCATCAGGGCTTGGCTCATGGCCAAGCACCTCAACGAGTTTATCAGTGATGTCACCAGAGAACTTGTAGTGTGCATAACCACTAGTTCTAGTGTAGTTGTCAAACCATTCCTTTCTAGGAACACTACTTGCCTTATCACGCAGCTCATGCCACTTCTTTGTCATAGCTTCTGCTTCTTCTTTTGTGTACTCTACAATAGCTTTCATAATTAGTCCTCCTCACTGTTGTAATACGTATCTTCATAGTTGTCAAAGCGTTCAAGTATCTTATCAAGAATAGGCTTGTAGGTGTCGTCGTATACTGGCAGCATAGTGTCTTGGTCAATCTTGGTTTTAGGCCTGTACTTAGTCTTTAACTGCTCGTACACCTCATCTTGATAGTACTCTGGTTCTTCTGTTAGCGGTTCAGTAAGCCACTTGCTGAGTTCTGCTGGTACGTCAGGAGCACTCACGGCTTGTACAACTTCTTGCACTGCCTCTGCCTGCTGTTTGTACTTGCCAATCATATCATCTAAGCTTTCTGACAGAGGCACGGTACGACCAGCATTTTCTCTAGGTGGCTGTAGCCCAGCAGCTCTTTGTACCTCCCACAATTCATGAATCTTTGCAAGTTCCGTGAGTTCAGCTTCACTACACTTGTCTCCCTTGTTTGTCAAGTACTTAGCACGTGAGTTAATCTTCTCACAAGTCTTGCAAGTTGTGTATGTGCCCTTACGACCACCATAATATTTACGGAACTGCTCAATAGGTTTCAGTTCTCCACACTGTTTACATGCTTTTGCATTCATGATGCTATCCTCCTTACATATCTTCAAGAGCATTTATCAGCCCATCGAAATCCTCAGATGGTCCAAGCATATCAGCTAAGCTGTACACAACCATCTTTGAAACAGTATATTCTTCAGCCAGGCTGTCAAGATACTCATTTCTATCCTTGTAACCTTTTTGCTTATATATGTCTGAATTGTTATTGTTAGGCATACTATGCACCTCCCATTGTCATTTGCTGTGCAAGCTTATCAGCCATACTGTCAGGGTAACCCTGAGCAATGAGCTGCTTATAAGACTTTCTGTATTCCTGCAATGTCATCTTCATTACAGTCTTAGGGTCAACCTGAATTGTATCTTCAACTTCACTTGGAAATCCTGCAGTGGCTTTGATACATGTCATATCCTTTTTGACAAGTGTACCTTCTACAACATCAAGTGGCATGTTGTGTAATACACATACATAATTCTTGCCGTGCTTTACACAGAATCTACACATATCTTTTGTTGGTTTTCCAAGTCTTGAGCAGTTACAAAATTCCCAATCAGGCACTTTGTAGTTTACTGTTGTCTTTACTCGCTTCATTTATCAGATTCCTCCTTGTTGACCTGTTTATTCATTACCAACGAGGTCAAGTGCTAATTGTCCGCAAGAGTCTTCTTTTGTTGCAGCAACATAAGCTGCTCCCTTAAGTATGAGCGTATAACGACGTGCTAATTCTTTCTGTACAGACTTTGCAAGTGTAGGTAGGTATACCTTTCTGTATGTAGTTGGGTTGATGCAAAGCTCACCTTTGTCAATCATACGATTAACTTTACGACAGAATGAATGTGCGTATCCAGTAGATGGAACTACACCTGAGATTAACTCCTCCTGAATGTCAAGCAAATCACCATCAGCTGTATTAGCAAGTAACTGCTCTAATGTCATAGTCTTCTTAGCCATTTTTAACTATCTCCTTTCTATTCAATTGTAATGTCCTCACCGTGACTACGAATTGCTTCTATACAATGGTCACAGAGAAAACCACGGTCTGTTTTTTTCAATTCACTTTTTTGATGCCACTCACCACACCACTCACACTTCATGTAATCTGTGCCAATACCAATGTCTCTTGGATTGATTTCTTCTGCAACTTCATCAAAGTGCTTTTCAGCATCATCACCATACTGTGTTTTGAAATCATGTATGCCACACTCACGCGAACAATACAAAATTCCTTCTGCTGCCCATATGGTATCACATGTAGCAAGGTCAGTGTCACATGCAGCGCACATATCTGTGCTATAGTTATTAACTGGTCGTCCACTCATTTCTTGTTCCTCCCTTTCTTCAATTCAGCCTCACGAATACGTGTTGCTTTGTAACATTCTTTGCAATCGCGTCTGTACTTTGGCTTGCCTGTTTTCTTGTCATGGCCATCTTTGTAGAAGCCTTCTACTGGCTTCAGTTTACCACAAGTACCACATACACGATGTGTGTCAGTGTCATTTGTAGCTACAAACATATCAGCTATACTCACGAATCATACCTCCTTATTTGCCCGGCAAGCTGACCTGCCGGGCGTTGTAATGTCCAAGTGGAGACTGTCGTTACTCTCACACTCTATTCTTATTATATCACGAAAATGTGCAGCCGTAAATAGAAATAGAAGAAACAATGCAGTGGCTACATTATTCTTTACCTTCTGTGCTAGGCTTCATCACTTCTGCTACATACTTAGTAGTTAAGTGTGGTCTGTTCTCAAGTGGCCAAATACGGTCTGTCCATTTAGCATTATCAACTTTAGCACTCTGACTTCTAACCTGTTCAGCTGCTGCATCAATAGCATCTGCGTGGTAAACGATATGCGCTTCGATACTTAATGGAACAGTTACTGAACCATACTCAAGTCTGCCATGGTGTGCTAAGATGATGTGGCGAAGCATCTCAAGCTTAAGCATGCATACTTCATCCATCATGTAGTGACTGTCAGCATAGTTGCCAATAAACTCTGCACCCATAAAAATGTGGTCATACAGCATACCTTCATCTGTCATGTCAATAGCTACACCATTAAGCTTGTAGGTATACAACTTACCAAGGTCATGTAGCATACCACCGACAGTGCACAGGTCAACGTTTGCACCTGGTGTATGCTCAGCAATTGCCTTTGCAATGCATGCTACAGAGTAGCTATGGATAAGTGTACCAGCTGTGTAGGCATGGTGTACCCCCTTAGCGCCTGGCACAGTAAGCCATTTATTACGAAGCTCTTCAAGTACTGCCAGCGTGATGCTTCTTAAAAAGTCGTCCTTAACTTCAGTGATTAAAGCATAAGCATTGTTGTAAACTTCATTTGCATCAATGCCAGAAGAAGGAGCGAAGTCACTAAGTGGTACCTCATTGTTTGTTGTCATGCCCTTTATGTTAAGCTGTTTAGCTCCCTGCCATTCTGTAACCTGTGCTTTAACATCTAACACCGCATTAGACTGCGGAATATTTGTTCCACCCCAGTCCCAGTAGTTTCCACTGATTGTATCTACACCATCAAAGAACTCAAGCTGTAAGTAGGGCTTTTTAGCTTTGGTCTCACGGGCTGATGCAGACTTAACAACAAGCGTGATTGTAACGATTTGATTTACTTCAAGTTCTCTAATCTTCATTGCTTACTTCTCCTTCTTTGCGATATACACAGCATGTGCTTCGTCAGCGAGTTCCATTGTCTCAAGTTCTGTGGCAGCTTTACTAATAAGCTCAACCATCTCTGAGTAAGGCGTCAGTCTGTCAGCTCCATTGTTTACAGGAACTACAAGTGGTATTGTAATACCATCCCTGCCAGGCATCCATACCTCATCTCTTTTGCGCTTGTAGAACTCTCTGATGTTAATGTACTTAACACCATCTCTGATTGCAGCAGCAATAACGAACTTAATTGAGTCCGACTTGCGCACTTCACCAATCTCCTTAAAGTTATCCCAAATTCTCTTCTGCTCTGCCATCGTTAGCATCCTCCTTTTCTTTGTCAGTATTATCACCAGATATAAGCTCTGATAAGTTTTGTATCAGATTCTTTAATTTATCTGGATTTCTAGCTACACATAACTGAACCAAGTTAGTGTGGTTATCTTCTTGCTTTATAGCTTCTTTATGTGCCATATCAAGCTTACCACAAATCTGGCCAATCTTAAAACTAACTGCTTGTGGTACACTGTAGCTATCAATGATGCTAAGCAAGTCTTTTTGAGCATCAGCTATTTGCTGAGATAATGCTTTATCCATTTTACACCTCCTTAACATACAGACCACAATGGCATGGTCCTGGTGTTGTCTGCTCCCTGAAAGCTTTACACATGCACTTAGTATCTGGTGTCTTCTGCAACTCACATGGACAGTAGCCGTCATTATCTTTAAGTGCTTGTCTTATTTCAGATACCTTCTTAGTATCTGTATTAACTGTTACCTTAAGCTTATCAATGAACTGAATCTGTGTTGGACCAACTCTGTGCATAGTTCCATCATCAAATTCTACCAAAGCAAATGTTATGCACACTTGTCCACCAGGTGTACCACCAACAAGTGGTGATGGTTCAATAGGATAAGCTTCCATGCAGAACATATGGAATAATGCATGCACAGTTTTTTCCTGCATGTGAACTAAGCATGGTCTTGTATTACTCATACACTTCCTCCCTATAAATATCAAATACTGAACCGTCATATACGTTGTAGTTCTTGTAGCTCTTATCTTCTGGCTCTTTGAATCCAACATCTTCAGGTTCAACTTTCTGACCCCAAGAAGGCTCGCCTCTTTCAACACCAGCAGTTATAGGACATCTAAACGCTGAAAATTCAGAAAGCATCCATCTAAGCACTGGTACATGCTCAAGCTCGTCCTTATTGAAGTCAATAACAAGCTCATCATGTACAATGTTGATTAAGTGCGTCTTAAGATTGTTGTACTTCAAGTACTTGTAAATATCTACAACCTTATACTTGATGTAGTCTGCAGCGCAACCCTGAATCAATGCATTTGGTGCTTTATAACAGTCATCAGAGTCGAGGCGGCGACGTCTTCCATAGAAGTTCTTTACAAAGCCTCTAAGCTTAATCACCTGATAAACTGTATTGATGAATATTCTAGCCTCTGGCATTGTAGAGAAATATCTTGCCTTAATCTCAGAAGCTTCTGTAGGTGTACACTTAAGCATCTCTGCAAGATGGTCTTGACCAACACCATAGATAAGTGCAAAGTTAATAGTCTTTGCTCTTGAACGAAGGGAGCTTGCCTCTTCATCACCCTTATGCACCTTTTCTATAAGCTCGTCCACATCTTTATTAAACAGAAGTGCTGCAGTTGCTGCATGGACATCATAACCATTTTTGATTGATTCAATCAATCCAGGAATCTTTGCGTAGTGTGCAAATAGACGATACTCAACCTGGTCAAGGTCCATGAACCATAATTCATGATTATCATCCGGCAAGAAAATTTTACGAATACGCTTGTCCTTCTTTGGAAGAGTCTGAAGTGCAGGCTTGGTAATTGACATACGACCTGTTGTAGCTTCAGTCTGGTTTATTGAACCATGAACTCTGTTCTCTGCATCACGCTGGTCATATATACCATCAGCATATGTAGATAGAAGCTTCTCATACTTTCTGTACTCCAAGATTTTCTTGACGATTGAAACATCATGAACTTCAGCAAGGTTTGCTAATGCATCCTTATCAAGTTTAGGATTGCCCTTATCAGTTTTCTGAATAAGTGTTGGGTCAACATTAAGCTTCATAAGAACTTCATATAGCTGCTTACCAGAATTTATGTTGAACATATAACCAGCTTCATCATATATTGCACGCTCTGCATCATCAGTAAGTTGCTGTAACTCTTCCTTAAGTGGCTTCTCATATTCAATGTCTGTTCTCATGCCATAACGTTCCATAGCATATAGAGCAACCATAAGTTCACATTCGTTATCATACAAACCTACAAGGTCATCTTGTTCAATCTTCTCATACTCAGTAATGAAGGTCAGATAACAGTTCCATACGTCAGCATTTGCATATTCACTAAGCAACTCTCTTGGAATCTGTCGATAATCACTAACCTTATTCATTTGCTTGTAGGCATCAACCATGTACTCAAACTTGACAATGCCTCCCTTTTTTCTTGCTGCTAAATCTCTTAACTGAAAAGATGTTCTGTTTTCATTTGCAAGCTTTGCAAGTACTACTGTATCATGAAGTCTACCTACAATCTTTAAGCCTGCATTAGCAAACATGTGCATATCAAACTTAGTGTTATGTGCAATCTTTTCAATTGTTGGGTCCTCAAATAATGGTGCTAACTGCTTAAACTTCTCAAAGCCATTTCGTACAGTATCAAATATTGTGTAGGAATCTTTACCATCGCAAATTGATATACAAAATGGAAAGTCCTGAGGTACTGCTTTCTTACCAGTACCAACCCAACGTCTTACTACTGTACTTGGAACTACATGACTGTTTGGAAATTCAGGATGTGTCTCAGTATCGAACGTTATGAATTTTCTACCTCTGAACTCAAATGGTTTTACAAGACTAAGAAGTTCTTGTGGGTCTTCAACTACATGAAAGTTGCTGACCTTATGCTCTTTGGCAAAAGTTTGTGGATTATAAACATATCCTTTACCCCTTCGAATAACAGGTCGTTTCTTTGCTTGTATTACTGCCAAAGTCATCACTCTCCTTTCTATTATAATTATATCATATAAGAAGGCAGCCGTAAATGTATTCTAATAATTTGTGTAGTCACTTACTGTGCTGCCCTCTACTACATGCGCTATGATATATACTTGATATACTGATTTGTGCTAGCAAGCTTTACACCATGTGAAGTGTAACTATCAGATAAGTGCTTATTATCATACTTACCAAATTTAACCCAGCAGTTATGTAGATAATCAATTGGTATTCTACGAAATAGCCCTTCTTCAGTCAGGCCTGTATATAGCATTACTTCTAAACCAGCAGCAGTGGCGCAGCTTATAAGTGCAATTGTATCATCTGGCTGTTCAGACCATTCTAAGCCTCCAAGTATAATACCATCATTGAAATGATTTTGTTTCACCTCTTCAATTATCTCATCAGCATAACGCATATATGTCTTAGCACCTTTCAAGTGCTGATTAAAGCAATCCCGGCAATTATTATTACATGAAACAGATACTATTAAGGCACCCATGAACGGAGCATCCTCTGCCCGTTCATGAATGATACCTTTGTAGCTTACAAGCTTATTTAACATGAATCTGCTTTCTGTCACGGAACTCTTGCAGCTTGCCAGGATTATAGTTATCAACATCTCTGATGTAACCAGTTATGCGCTGCATATAATGAGTGATGCCTCCGCAGTGTGGACATACATCTACTGGCTCATCAAGAACTCCACAGTCAGGACAGTAACAAATTACTGGTGAGAGTGAAATATATGGCAATGAGTAGTTCTCACATGTATGCCTTACAATGTTCTTTGCCTGCTTGCCACTGATTCCTTTTGCAAGGTACAAATGTACTACAGTGCCACCTGTCATTTTAACCTGTAATGAATCCTGATGGTCAAGCAGCGCAGCAATACCTTCAACTTCCTTTACAGGTACATGGCATGAATTGGTGTAGTATACACTGTCACCACTACCCTGCGTGATAATATCAGGATAAAGCTTCTTATCAAGCTTAGCCAGTCTGTAGCATGTTGACTCTGCAGGTGTAGCTTCAAGGTTGTACAGATGACCAGTTGATTTCTGGAATGAAAGTAGCACATCGCGCATAAAGTCAAGTACGCGCTCTGCAAGGGCTTTGCCCTCTTCTGTAATGATACCTTTGCCCATGAAGTTCTCACACATCTCATTCATACCTACATAGCCAATTGTACTGAAGTGGTTATTAAGTGTGCCAACATATGTGTCAAATGCAGGAATCATGCCAGTGCCTATTAAGTGCATATCAAGCCAGTTACGTTTTTCTTCAAGACTATCCTTAGCAATGTTCATAAAGTCTTTAATCATAGACATCAATGATGCCTCTGACTGTCCTTTTGTAAGGTAACCTATGCGTGGTAAGTTAAGAGTAACTACACCAATAGAACCAGTACTGTCACCTGAACCAAACAGACCACCGTTGCGGCGTTGAAGTTCTGAAAGGTCAAGTCTTAATCGGCAACACATAGAACGTACATCACTTGGGTCCATATCGCTGCCCATGAAGTTACTGAAGTATGGATAACCATATTTGCCGGCCATCTCCCATAACAAATCGTTGTTAGGATTGTCCCAGTCAAAGCCGTCCATAATTGAGTACGTTGGAATAGGGTATGCAAATGGCTTGCCATTAGCATCTCCTTCAAGCATTACTTCAAAGAATGCCTTGTTAAGCATATCCATCTCTTTCTGGCAGTCTCCATAAGTGAAGTCCTGCAGCTCATTTGCAATACGCGCTGGCTGGTCCTTAAGGTCCTTAGGCGGAAACAGGTCAAACGTAAGATTGCTAAAAGCTGGCTCAGCACCTGCTCTGCTGTTAGAGTTAACTGAGTAGATGTAATTCTGAATGTTCTGCTTAACCTGCTCAAATGTAAGCTTATCTACCTTGATGAATGGAGCAAGTAGTGTATCGAATGAACTGAATGCAACTGCGCCCATAATTTCATTTTGGAAAATAGTAAGCATATTGGCGAGTTGGTTAAGTGCAGCGTCGAAGTGCTTAGCAGGTTTTGATGTAGGGATATTAGGTACCCCCTTAACGCCATAGTCAAGTACCTTCTGCAGAGAATAACCACAGCAGTAAATGGTAAGCCCACTCATATCATGAATATGAATAAAGCCATCATTGTGCGCTGCAGATGCCGATGCATCATAAACTCTTTCAGTCCAGTACTGCTTTGACACGGCACTGTTAATATACTTGTTCATTTGACCGAAGCTAAATGGAGCATTACTGTTCTCTTTAACTCTCCAGTCTCTTTGAAGCATGTAGTCATCTACAATTTTGTTTGTATCAAGCATTGCCATTGTTCGTTACCTCCATAATAAGTTTGTCAATCTGCTTTGGACTAAACCCAGTGATACACTGGTCTTTCCAAATAATAACAGGAATAGTGCTCAAGCCTCGCTCTACCAAGTAGTTCATACTTGCTGCGTCTTTGCGTACGTCTATGTACTCAAATGGTACATTTCTACGCTCAAGCAATGCTTTAGCACCCTGACACTGCGGGCATGATGCGGTGCCATATAATTTGATTTGTTCTTGGTCCATACTAAACCTCCTTGTAGTGTATATTGCCTAAATGAGCACTTCATATTTATATCTTATGTAGTGCACATTGAAAGCCTTAACTGGTATACGCTTTATCTTACCTCCTTCTTCAAGGTCAGTAATTGCATAGCGTACTCTGCTCTGATTCATGCCAGCCATTGAAGCAATAGCGGACACTGCAACTGTTTGTCCTTGCAGTTTCTTAATTGCTTCTAATACTCTGTCCTGTTCTTCCTTTGTAGTTGTAATACTAATCTGTGCCATACCTAGCCTCCTTTACTTAATCTTTTCTACGTCTAAGTTTAGACAAGCTATTGTGAGTTGTTCTTGCTGAACGTAATGTTGATGGTGCGTGTCTATTACCTTTCTTAAATTGTTCAATTTGTTCTTTATACTTCTTGTAGATTTTACAAGTTACGTGGCATCCTACAGCTCTTTCTTTACAATCTTTGCATGGTGCATATATTCCCATTGTTCTCTCCTTAAATTTACGAACTTGATACTTGTTCGTTTGTGTACCTTAGGCTTATAATAAGCTATATACAATGTATCAACGAACAAGCAGCAGGTTAATTTATTTACTCATTACTAGTCCGTAAAATAAGGGCTATAAAATATACGCTCAATGCTTTACGAACCTACTATGAGCGTTTAGATACGTGCTACATGTATTCCAGCAGCTTTTAATAATTTAATACCTGAGTCATCCTTCCATTCCTCAAAATAGTATACTGCAGAGAATCCTCCTGGAGCATTTATAATAGCTGCAGCACATTGTTTACATGGTGTAACAAACATTACCTTGTCAGGACTATCTGTACGACATTTAATAAGCGCGTTAATTTCTGCATGTAAGCAACCATACTTGCCATCAATAATGCACATACAGTCAGCTAAACCTTTTGGTCCACCATTGATACCTATACTGTAAACCTGCGTTAATTCTTTATCTGTAATTATGGCAGCTACATGTCGCTCAGAACATTTTGATAACTTTGCTAAGTTATTTGTAAAGTCTTTGAATACTGCCATTCTAGCTTTACTATTCATCTACAATACCTCCAATCTTACTTTGTAGATAACCAGCAACCTTTTCAAGCTTCTCAACTGAGTAGCCTCTACTAGTTGCTAAGTTTCTGTTAATCAACGGATTCATTTGCCTAAATGGGTTAGACTGATACTTTATTGCTGTGGCGCATTTATCACAGATAGGAATTACATTGCAAGCATTATATTTGCCACCATCTTCAAATCGTATAAAGTAGCCTCTGGCATCTATTTGGTCACTATTACAAAGTGCACATCCGCCAAAGTATCTACAACATTCTAACCATTCATCTTCTGTAAGAGTATGTGTAGTTATACTACTAAGCTGCTTAGTCCAAGCGGCGAAGCGTTCATCAGCTTCTTTACACAAACGTCTGTAATACTTTTGATTATCATCAGTTGTATGATGTACCCTCTTCTGATAAATGCCATTACGCTTGTTGTAACACTTTCTACACAACTTTGTGCTTGGAATTATATCGTCTGAGTGTTCTCCGCACTTAGCACAAGTACCCTCCGTAAACGCCATGCCGCAAAAGCGACATGTCGAGTACGGAGTAATCAGAGGATATACCCAACCACATTTCTTACAGGTCTTTGTATTCATATCTTACAACAGGAATATGATGAGGGACATTCATAATCTTGTCAAAGTTTTCACAGATTGCATTGAAGTCATCACGAGATGTTATGTAGTCCTCACCACGCTTCTGACAGCGCTGCCATAAAGCAGCTTTTGGTCCAGTAGCATAAATGATTATTGCACCACATTTGGCCAGTTGCTCTTCAAGTTCATACATCTCTGGATAACTGATAACTGATGCATCGCGCATAACCGGACCATAAGCCATTTCAGAATACCAGCATCTATCAAAAATCATGTTCTTACCAGAACGGATGGTTTGTAGATACTCTCCCATCATTAGCTTCTTTTCTTCGTCAGATTTAGGCTGACTTCTGTGAATTATTGGGTACTTTGTTTGCTTAGAAAGTTTTTCTGCAAGCGTTGTTTTTCCAGAACCATCAGGTCCTTCAATGATGATAATCATTCGACTACCTCCCATCTACAATCAAACATTTCTGGAAATGTTTCACGCCAAGGTACTCTACCAAATCTGCTTTCTACATACAAGTATGGAGAAGTCATTTTGCTGTTGGTGTCAGGCACCTGGCATCTAATGACTACCTCAGGGCTCCATTGAGGTAGTCTCATGCCTTTACCAGCTTTTACTTCTCTTAAGGCATCTTCAAACTGCATTACAGTAGCATCCTTCTGATAAACTGGTCTACTGATGGAGCCTGTACAGTAGCCGGGTTGAGCACTGCAGGAATGATTGAAGTAAGTAAGCCAAATGCCTGGCTGTCAGTGAAGCCTGCATCTACAAAGCTGTCATGCATAATCTTAACTTGTCTAGCAGCCACATCACACTCTTCCTTCATGTTCTCTACTTTCTTTAATTCTTCCAGTTCAGCATCTAACTCTTTGATGAGCTCTTTTGCTTTGTTAGCACAGTCTAATGCTTCATCTCTGTCCGCTCTTGCATCTTCAAGCTCTTTAAGTAATTCTTCTCTGTTCTTATACATTTATTTGTCCTCCTTTAATAACGGCCATTTTTTGTCAATAATCATTCTTGGTGTAGTTACACCATTTGCATCAGCTAGTGTATCCATACCATTGAGTGTATTGCCACAGCACATCTTACCTTCTCTACAAATTCCATACATACAGTCAGGTCCTGCATACTTAAACATTTCTTTACCATCTGCTGTCTTCAGAAGTTCTTCCCAAATGCGCATTGTAACATACTGAGTTTCAACAGTGTTTCTGTTGCAACCACGTAAGCGAATAAAGTGCATCCAGGCTTCATGATTAGCCTGCATAATGAGAATGTTTCTAAGACCCTGCGGCGCAGCATAGCCAGCTGTATCATTATCAGTAGCTTCTGCAAGTGCTGTGTAGATACCCATAGCTTTACTACACTGCTCAAGATACATACCAGAATACATCTTTGAAGTTCCGCCATACTTTTCAAAGAATTCCTTGTCTGCTTCCATAAGTGCATAAGGAACTACAAAGTCTGCCTTACCAGAATAGTCACTGTATTGCAGTGATGCAGATACATAGTTAAAACCAACCTGGTGGGTTCTAGCCTGTGCAAGGAATCGGCGTGATGCGCCAACTATTGCAACTGTAATAGGCGTAAACCTTTTGATTGTACCGTGAGGCAGATTTGCAACAGCCTCAGCTGTTTTGTGATGTCCAATTGAATTATGATAAAGCTTCATCAAATCGTCCATACAATGGATGTTATGGCCACGCTGTGTAAGCTTGGCCAAAAACATCATCATACCTGCTGGACATTCATGAGCTTCATCTAGTACTGCTACTTCGATGTTACGCATGCTATTCCTCCTCTGCTGGTTTATCTGCTACAAAAGCAGCACCTAAGATTTCAGTAATTTCTTCACGTTCTTTTTCCGGACACTTATCCATACACTCTACAAAAGCTCTAGCAACCATCTTCATTGCCATGCCTAATGTAAGGGCATCAGTGTTGTAGAAGATTGAAGCATCTCCATTCTCTTTTGACAGGATAGCTACAAAATCATCAGATGTTGTAGTTTTACCGTCCATCTCTACTGTACAAGTAATCTTTTCTTCTTCTCCCATGTTATGACTCCTTTCCTGCTGCACGCTTTAAAGCCTTTGTAAGGTGCTGGCCAAATGTCATTTTTCTCTGCTGCTTAGCAGCATCTACTTTATATGCGTTTCTGTAAAACTGATTAAATGCTCTTGAATCTCTCTTTGATGCTGTAGAGCGGTGACTACGCTCTACATGTTTGATTGCTCCTGCCATATTCTTGTCCTCCTACTTTCCGGTTGATGCAAATGCACCCTTACCGCG
>ERZ841120.596-NODE-596-length-22730-cov-79.911092_pt1 | contig 22730 bp, 19 predicted proteins | sample MGYA00519572_ERZ841120 | MGnify/ENA primary metagenome ERZ841120 (study PRJEB31850, sample SAMEA3708890) | human gut metagenome | biome: human gut; feature: human-associated habitat; material: faeces | place: China | collected 2014 ...
GGATCCTGGAAGAAGACTGAAGCATAAAGACGGGCATCATACAAGCCATTGTTCAGTTTACCTTCCTTCTTAAACTCGTTCATCAAGGTCTCTGAAGGGGTAATCTCATCCCATCCTTCAAACTCCTCTGTACCTATCCAGCGATGCAGCTGGGTAGCATAGTTGGCACCATTGGCACTACTCAGAGAGAACTGCACCTCGAAAAGACTCTCCTTACAGTTTTTGTTTGTACCATTAAACATGCTGGCATAATTGCTTTCCAGACTATATCCCTTTACATTATTGAATGCCTCTACAGCAGCATTCAGATATTCTGCTTTCTTATCAGCCTGCTCAGAAGCCATCGTAAGATAAGCATAGCCTAAGTAGGCATAAGCTGTGCCTGAGGTAACACGTCCCACTTCTTCATTGCTGCGAGAGTTACTCATCTCCGTACCGGCTTTCAGTTCATCTACGATAAACTGCCAAGTCTCAGGACGGTCAGAAAGAGCCTTATCCAACTGGCTGGTAGAAGTGATATATGTATCACGGATAATGATTTTCTCCCAGTTGAGCAAGAGTTGCATATGATAGAAGCCACGAAGGAAATGAGCCTCAGCCAAGAGCTGCTTTCTGTCTGCTGCAGCAAGCTGACCTTCACTCATGGTAGCCACCTTATCAATAATCTGGTTACAGAAACTGATTCCGCGATAGTAACTCTTCCAGTAGATAGAGAACTGAGAGTTTCCGTTGTTGTAGCTGAAGTTACGTAGCTGCACCCAGTTTGGATAGTTCTGTACATCCTTACCCAAATCTACGTCATCCTGACGATAAGCCTCCACTGGCCATTTCACCTCAGAGAAGTCCCATTGGTCTCCGGAATATTCTGCAAAATACAGTTGGGAATAAGCTGATGACATTGCCGACTCTACGTCTGCTTTATCACGCCAGTAAGAATCGGAAGTCAGTTTATCTGGCGAAGTCTGCGTCAAATAGTCATCACATGATGTGAGTGACAGAGCAAGGCAAATGCCTGCTATATATTTTAATGCTTTCATAAGATTTTCCTTTTTATGTTAATACTAGAATGATACCTGTGCACCTACTGTGTAAGAGCGAGAGAACGGATAGGTAAAGCGGTCGATACCACTATTCAATACGCCCATAGAGAATTCTGGGTTGGCACCAGAATAACCTGTAATGGTAAACACATTTTCTGCACTCACGTAGAAACGGATGCGGTCGCAATAAATCTTCTTAACCAGCGATGTTGGCAAGGTATAACCCAACTGCACCTGACGCAAGCGTACGAAATCTCCATTCTCCAGGAAGCGGGTTGACTCGCGAGTATTGTCGTTAGGGTCACCATAGATGGCACGTGGTACGCTGGTATTGGTATGGGTAGGAGTCCAGGCATCCAGAGTGCTGCTGAGGAAGTTGGAAGCTGAATTCATTCCCTCGTAGTAGTAGCGGATACCATTGTAAATCTTGTTGCCGAATGCACTACCGATGACTGCAGAGAAGTCGAAACCCTTGTAACTGGCGCTCAAGTTAAGGTTAGCCTCAACCTTAGCGATACCTGTACCAGAATAGGTCTTATCATCCTCGTCAATCACACCATCACCATTCATATCCTTGAAACGTACATCACCAGGCTGAGCATTTGGCTGAAGGAGTTTGCCATCCTTGTTTTTATAAGCATTTACCTCATCCATATTCTGGAAGATACCGTCTGCCTGATAGAGGTAGAAAGCACCGATTGGCTTGCCTACCTTGGTCTGGGTAGGGAAGTGCTCTGAGCCATACTTCAAACCCATACCGTAAATGGTCTGATCTTCATTAGCCAGAGAAACCACCTTGTTAGATACAGTACTGAGGTTGAAGCCTACATTATACTCGAAATCACTTACCTTGTCGTTCCAGTTCAACTCCAGCTCAAAACCCTGGTTGCGCATCTTACCTACGTTCAGCGTTGGGTTGGCAAGACCGGCAGATGGAGCCAGCTTACGGGTAATCAGCAGGTCGCGTGTCTCGTTGATATAATAGTTTACATTACCACTCAGATGGTTGTTGAAGAAGCCGAAATCGAAACCGATGTTCTTGGTATCAGTAGTTTCCCATTTCAAAGAGCGGTTTTCCAATCCACGGGCAATACTGCCTGGCCATGCAGAAGAGCCAGAACCCTGAACATAACCCTGATAGAGATCATTGTATGTAGAAATGAGCGCCAGGAAATCATAGTAACCCAAAGCATTCTCGTTACCGAGCTGTCCCCAGCTGGCACGGAATTTCAAGTTGCTGATTACTGTATTCTTAGGGAAGAATGGTTCCTCGCTGATTCTCCAACCTACAGCAACAGATGGGAAGAAACCCCAACGGCTATCGGCACCGAACTTAGAAGATCCATCCTCACGGAAGGTGAACTGGAAGAGATAGCGGTCGTTGAAATTATAGTTCAAACGGCCGAAGAAAGAAGCACGGTTATACTTCCAGCAGGAACCGTCACCACTGAAGGTACCACCTGCTCCGGCACCGATGGTAGCAAAGCTGGAATCCAGAAATCCTGCAGCCTTCTCACTCTGCTGCAGCTGTCCATTTTCTACCTTATAGACGATGGTCTTACCTTCTACGCCTACCGAACTCCAGTTATACTTGCGGCTGGTGAGCGAAGTACCGAGCATGGCATTGATGCTGTGCTTCTGGATTTCCTTGTTGAAAGAGAGTACATTCTCGAACACCTGCTCCTCCCAGTAGGCACGGGTCTCGCTGCTATTCGGATAATTATTAGGACTCTTCGTATCTGCTATATAATCAGGTGCATGATAAGAATCTATCTCGTGCTCACCACGATAACCATAGCTGGTCTTGAAGTTGAGCCAAGGGAAGAACTTGAAGGTTAATGCTACATTGGCAGAAGTATGATACTTCTTATCTACTTCGTTCTTATAGAAGTTATCTGCAACAACGTTACGGTTGTTTGGCAGACCATCAAAGTTGGTCAAACCGAAACCATATTTCTCATTCTCATTATAAATAGGAACAAGAGGAGAAATCATATAAGTTTCCTTGAGAGAATACTGAGGCTGACGGCTATTGGTATATTTGAAATCCATATTGGCATCCAGATCTATGATGCCCTTGGTTGCATGGAGTTTCATACGTGCGATATCATGACGATGCTCGTTGCCGATAAAGATACCCTTCTCGTCGGCATGGTTGTAAGATACAGAATACTGTGCCTTATCACCACCTCCGCGGAGGCTGACCATATAGTTCTGTGCCAATCCGTTGCGCTGGATAGCATCCTGCCAATCGGTATTCACACCAGTTTCATGGGTAATATAGGCAGGTAAGCCGGCACCAGGATATTCACCATACTGGGTCTTATAGTTCTCATACATCATCTTATGTACAGCCTTATAGCCATCAGCATCAAGCATATCGAGGTCCTTAGCAACGTGAGTGAAGCTCAAATAGGTACTGAAATCCACCTTTACATCGCCCTTCTTACCGTTCTTGGTTGTAATCAGAACCACACCGTTGGCAGCTACAGAACCGTAGATGGCAGCGGCAGCACCATCCTTCAGAATCTCCATAGACTCGATGTCCTGAGGGTTTATGCTGTTGATATCGCCTGGGAAACCGTCCACGATATAAAGAGGTTCGTTATCACCGAATGTCTTGATACCACGAATCTTGATGCTCACACCGGCACCGGCGTTACCACCACTTTTCAGGATGTTCACACCGGCTACCTTACCCTGCAAAGCCTCAGCTGGGTTGGTAGTAGTGCGCTTAGCCATCTCCTTGGTATTGACAGAAGAAAGAGCTCCGGTCATATCGCTACGCTTCATGGTACCATAACCTACTACAACCACTTCGCTCAAAGCCTGTGTGTCCTCGCTCATGGCGATGTTCATGTTTTCTGAAGCCTTCACCTCGCGATCTACGAAACCGAGGTAAGAAACCTTCACCTTAGCGCCCTTGGCTGCATTGATGGTGAATCGGCCGTCCATATCGGTTACTGCGAGTTCGTCGGTACCAACTACAGAAACAGTAGCACCAATGACTGGCTCACCATTGTCGTCCTTCACAACACCCTGCATCTTGTGCTTGTTGTTCTGCTGAGGAGCGGCAACCTTTGCATGCTTCTCAGAAACAACGATAGATTTCTGCGAAACCACAGAGTATTTCAAGTTGCGTCCTTTCAAGGCTGCATCGAGTACAGCTGTTACAGGAACGCCACTCTTCCTGATGGTGATATCCTTGCGATGGTCAATGATATCACTCTTGTAAGAAAACCTGTAAGATGTCTGGTTTTCGATTGTACTGAACACCTGCTTCAAGGAGGCATTCACAACATTGACTGTTACTTTCTGCTGCGCCGATACTCCCAAGAGAGGAAGGCACGTCAGGATGAAGATCATCAAACTTTTCAAGTAATTGCGTCTGATCATAATGCTTATGTTTAGTTATACAAATAAGTTTTAATTAACCTATGTTTTTAGGTTTTGTCGCAAGGTAATACAAACGTTCTCATAAAAAGTACCAAAGAATCTTCATCATTAACTCTCTTTAACACGAAGTCGTGCTCCTCATTCCATTTTTCTTTGTACTTTAGCACCCCGAAAAGAAAAAGGATATAAAATATGAGCAACGGACTATTACTTTGGATAGACGACGAGATAGAACTTCTCAAGGCACACATCATCTTTCTGGAAAAGAAAGGATACGAGGTGCAGACGGTAAGCAACGGCCCTGATGCCATTGAACTTTGCCGCCAGCAAACCTTCGACCTCATCCTGCTCGATGAGATGATGCCGGGACTCAGCGGACTGGAAACCCTGCTACGCATCAAGGACATCCAGCCTGCCACACCGGTAGTGATGTGCACCAAGAGCGAAGAAGAAAACATTATGGACCAGGCAATCGGTTCAAAGATAGCCGACTATCTGATCAAACCCGTAAACCCGAACCAGATTCTGCTCTCGCTCAAGAAGAACATCCACCGCAAAGACATCGTGGCGGAGGTGACGCAGAGCGGATACCAGCAGGACTACCAGCAGATAGCCATGCAGATGATGGAATGCAGAAGTGCGGAAGACTGGATGGAGATTTACAGGCGACTGGTAAGCTGGGAACTGAAGCTGAGCGATACGGCAAGTCCGATGGCAGAGATGCTGGGCATGCAGAAGGAAGAGGCTAACCAGGGTTTCGCCAAATACATAGCCAAGAACTATCTTGACTGGGTGAGTCCCGACAACAGAGACCGCCATCTGATGAGTCCCGACATCTTCAAGCGCAAGATATTCCCGCTGCTCGATGAGGGCAAGAAGGTGTTTCTGATTGTGATAGATAACTTCCGCTATGACCAGTGGCGCATGCTGGCTGAAGACATCGGCGACCAGTTCGACATCGACGAGCAGCTCTACATGAGCATCCTTCCTACCGCCACGCAATATGCGCGCAACGCCATCTTCAGCGGCCTGATGCCGAACAAGATAGCCGAAATGTTCCCTGACCTCTGGGTAGATGAGGACGAGGAGGAAGGCAAGAACCTCAACGAGGCGCCGCTGATACAGACCCAGATAGAGCGATTCAGAAAGCACTATACCTTCAGTTATCACAAGGTGAACGATTCGCAGGGTGCCGACCGCTTCCTGGAGCACTACAACGAGTGCCGCAACTACGATTTGAACGTGCTGGTGATTAACTTCATCGACATGCTCTCTCACGCGCGTACCGAATCTAAGATGGTGCGCGAGCTTGCCAACAACGAGAGTGCCTACCGCAGCATCACGCAGAGCTGGCTCCGCCATTCGGTTCTCTCCGAGCTCTTCAAGCTCCTTTCGCAGAGCGATTACCAGGTAGTGCTCACCACCGACCACGGCAGCATCAGGGCATCGAAACCTATCAAGATAGTAGGCGACCGTAATACGAACACCAACCTGCGCTACAAGCTGGGCAAGAATCTGGCTTACCAGAGCAAGGAAGTGTTCACCATCAAGGAGCCTCAGCGTGCCCAGTTGCCGGCACCTAACCTGAGTACCTCGTATGTATTTGCCACGGGCGACAGTTTCTTCGCCTATCCGAATAATTACAACTATTATGTGCAATACTACAAGGATACCTTCCAGCACGGCGGCATCTCGATGGAGGAAATGCTCATACCGCTCATCACGCTGACACCGAGAAAAAGGTAATGTCAGTTAATAGTTGATAGTTAACAGTTTATAGAAAACATATATGAAGATAAAAATTGACTCATTAGACACGATCCATGAAGCAGCCAAGGAATTTCTGCAGAACATGGGCGACGGCAAGGTCTTTGCCTTCTATGGCAAGATGGGAGCCGGAAAAACAACATTTGTAAAAGCCATTTGCGAAGAACTGGGCGTAGAAGATGTCATCACATCTCCTACCTTCGCCCTCGTAAACGAATATACAGCGGGCGACGGCTCACCTGTCTACCACTTCGATTTCTACCGCATCAAGAAACTCGATGAGGTTTACGATATGGGCTACGAAGATTATTTCTACAGCGGCAACCTCTGTTTCCTGGAGTGGCCGGAACTGATAGAAGACCTGCTGCCGGAAGACTGCACCAAAGTGACTATCACCGTCGAAGAAGACGGAACAAGAAGCGTAGAATGGTAAGTCACCGACAGCTGAAAAAAGAACAAAAAAAAGCATCTGGCTGAGAATATATTTTCTCAAGCCAGATGCTTTTATCATTTCCTATCCGGGCTGATTACAGGAGAGCCTGGAACTTCTCGGTAAGGGTTGCCTTAGAGGCTGCGCCAACAAACTTGTCTACCAGCTGGCCACCCTTGAAGAAGAGGATGGTAGGGATATTACGAACACCAAACTCCATAGCGATGTCGTCGTTCTCCTCTACATCACACTTGCCTACTACCAACTTGCCGTCAAACTCCTCAGCAAGTTCTGATACGATAGGAGCAATCTGGCGGCAAGGACCGCACCATGTTGCCCACAAATCTACTACCAATGGCAGTTCGCCATTCTTGTAGCTCTCGAAATTCTCGGTTGTAATTGTTACTTCCATTTTTCTATACTTTTATATATTAAAACTAAAATTATCTCTAATTGATCTGATAGCTCATCTTAGGATGCTGCTCGATATACTGGATGAGGGCATGGCCCACACCCACCGTATGCTCACGGGCACGCATCAGCAGATAGGTATTGCTGTCAACATCATGTATCTGGAAAAAGAGCTGCGCCTTGCCCTCGTCATTCTCCAGAATAGTCTGCAGGTCGCTGACCATCGTTTCATCTATCGCATCGCTCTCCACATTGATGGTAAAGCGGTCGATGCGGTTCTCCTTGACCGTCTGCAGATACTCTACATTGCCTATCTGGAAATCGAGATAGTTGGCATTGCCGTAACGGGAAACGCACTTGGCGGTAATGTAGATGGTGCTGCCTTCAACCATGATGCCGCGCCACTTGCCCCAGTCCTCGCCAAAGAGAGCCAGCTCGCCTGAACCCTCAAAGTCTTCAAGCGTAACAAAACCGCACGGCTTGCCCGTCTTGGTAAACTTCGACTTCACACCCGTGATGATGCCGCCCAGCACCACATCCTCCTTCTTTGCCAGTTCCTGCTTGTCGCCCAGTTCGGAACAATGGGTATTGCAGAGGGAATTGAGGATGATGCTGTACTCATCGAGCGGATGGGCAGAAAGATAGATGCCCACAAGCTCGCGCTCACGGTTCAAACGTTCGATGGTGCTCCAGCTCTCAGCATCAGGAATAGGCGGCGTAGCTATCTCTATCGCCTCGGTACCGCCAAAGAGTGAGTTGGCAGCCTCATGCTGTTCCTGCTGGAAGAGCTGACCATAGCGCACCAGCGTATCGAGGAAGGTTTCGCCCTTGTTGTTCTTGCCGAAGAACTGCTCGCGACGGATGCCGAAGCTGTCGAAACCGCCACTCAGCGCCAAGGTTTCGAAAGCCTTGCGGTTCACGCTGGAGTAATCTACACGCTCGGCAAAATCGAAGATGCTCTTATAAGGTCCGTTCTTCAGTCGCTCTGCCACGATGGCATCGGCTGCCGGAGCACCCATACCCTTGATGGCTGAAAGACCGAAACGTATCTCTCCATGCTCGTTCACACCGAACACGCGGTAACTCTCGTTCACATCCGGACCCAAGGTCTTGATGCCCATCGACTGGCACTCCTCCATCAGCTTGGTGATTTCGGTAATCTGTGCAAAGCGTCGGGTCATCAGCGCCGCCATATATTCGGCAGGATAGTGCGCCTTGAGATAGGCAGTCTGGTAGGCTACCCACGAATAACAGGTGGCATGAGACTTGTTAAAGGCGTAGGAAGCAAATTTCTCCCAGTCGCCCCATATCTTCTCCAGCACCTTCGGGTCGTGGCCGTTCTCCTGTCCCTGCTTGATGAACTTAGGCTTCATTGCATCTACGATAGCCTTTTTCTTCTTACCCATCGCCTTACGCAGCGCATCAGACTCGCCTCGGGTGAAGCTCGCCAACTGACGGGAAAGAAGCATCACCTGCTCCTGATAGACCGTGATGCCGTAGGTATCCTTCAGATACTTCTCCATACACGGGATATCGTAGGTAATCTCCTGCTTGCCGTTCTTGCGGGCAATGAAATCAGGGATATAATCCATAGGTCCCGGACGGTAGAGGGCGTTCATGGCGATGAGGTCCTCGAACACCGTAGGCTTCAGCTCACGGAGATACTTCTGCATACCCGGTGACTCGAACTGGAAGGTTCCGATGGTCTGACCGCGCTGATAGAGCTGATAGGTCAGCTCGTCATCGATAGGGATGGTATCGAGGTCAACGACATCGCCCGTAGTCTGCTTGACAACCTTGCATGCCTCCTTCATCTCGGAGAGGGTCTTCAAGCCCAGGAAGTCCATCTTAATCAGACCGGTGGTCTCGATGACATGGCCGTCGTACTGCGTTACCGCCGTCTTCAGTCCCGGGAAATCAGGGTCATCAGCAGTAGATACAGGCACCCAGTTGCTGATAGGGTCGCGGCAGATGATGAATCCGCAGGCATGGATACCCGTGCCTCGGATGGTTCCCTCGAGCATCTTGGCATACTTGATGGTATTGCTCTCGCGCGGATCGTTGGAGAACTCTGCCTCGCGCAGCTCTGGGGTATATTTGATGGCATTGGTCAGGTTCATCTTGGCACCGTCAGGCAAACGGTCTGGGATAGCCTTGCAGAGTGCATTCGCCTTATCCAACGGCAACTTCTCTACACGCGCCACGTCCTTGATGGAGTTCTTCGTGGCCATGGAACCGTAGGTAATGATATGGGCACAGTTCTCATGACCGTACTTATCCATTACCCATCTCAGCACCTTGCCTCGGCCGTCATCATCAAAGTCGGTATCAATATCCGGAAGGTTCACACGGTCTGGATTCAGGAAACGCTCAAACAGAAGGTCGTACTTCAATGGGTCAATCTTGGTAATGCCCAAGCAGTAAGCCACCACCGAACCTGCCGCAGATCCACGTCCCGGGCCCACCATCACGCCGAGTTCCTCGCGCGCCGCCCTGATGAAGTCTGACACAATGAGGAAGTAGCCCGGGAAACCCATGGTCTTCATCACGTGGAGCTCGAAGTTTACATGCTCGTCTACATTCTCGGGCAGCGGGTCGCCATAAAGCTTTTTGGCTCCCTCGTAGGCAAGGTGGCGCAGATATTCTGCCTCAAACTTGATACGGTATATCTTATCGTAACCACCCAATCGGTCGATTACCTTCTGACCTTCCTCTGGTGGCAGCGGGTTCTTGCCGTTCTCATCAGAGGTAAACTCCTTGTAGAGATCTTCTTCTGATACCTTCTGTCGCAACTGCTCCTCGGTACCGAAACTCTCCGGAATCGGGAAGAAAGGCATGATAGGACCATGGTCGATGCTGTAGATTTCTACCTTATCTAATACTTCGAGGGTATTGGAAAGAGCTTCGGGGATATCCGAGAACACCTCGTTCATCTCCTGGCGGGTCTTGAACCATTCCTGCTTGGAATAGCGCATACGGTTAGGGTCGTCGAGATCCTTGCCGGTAGCGATACAGAGCAGATGGTCGTGAGCCTCGGCAGTCTCCTTATCCTCGAAGTGGCAGTCGTTGGTGCACACCAGTTTGATGTTAAACTCCCTTGCCATCTTGATAAGTTCCTTGTTGGCACGCTGCTGCAACTCGTAAGCCTCGCGGTTGGCAAGCAGACTTGGATCATCGGGCACTTTATGTCGCTGGAGCTCGAGATAGTAATCATCGCCAAAGAGGTTGTGGTACCACTGGCAAGCCTCGCGGGCTCCTTCCAGGTCACCATGCAGAATCTTGGATGGCACCTCGCCTGCAATACATGCCGAACAGACGATGAGGTCTTCATGATACTTCTCCAGATCGGCACGGTCGGTTCGTGGGCGCATGTAGTAACCATCCACCCACGAATTGCTCACCAGCTTGATGAGGTTCTTGTATCCATTATAATTCTTGGCAAGTACAATGAGGTGATAACCGCTCATATCGCCCTTATCCTTCTCTCGGTCGGCTTTGGTTCGGCGTGCCACATACATCTCGCAGCCTATGATAGGCTTGAAAGGTTCGAGTCCCTCCTTCTTGCGGTCTTTATTAATCTTGCCGCAATAGTCGGTGAGTTCCTTGATGCCGAACATCACACCGTGGTCGGTTACCGCCATACCCTTCATACCGTCCTTGATGGCCTTATCTACCAGATGCGGTATCTTCGACTGGCCGTCGAGGATGGAGTATTGGGTGTGTACATGCAAATGAACAAAATCTTCCATTATCTGTTTAAAATTCGAATTTTGACAACAAAGTTACGGCGAAATATTGAAAAAGCCAAAAGAAATATGCGAAAATATTGAAAAAGGTAAAAGAAACCCACAAAAAATTTGCAAAAGTGATAAAAATGACGTACCTTTGCACCAATAAAAACTTAATCCTAGTATATGGGACAGAAAATAAAGAAATTAAAGAAGATAAGATTGCACCGCGAAGGTACCGATCAGCTGGTAACCGGAGCGATAGCATTAGTAGCCATTGCGGCTATATTGTGGACAACCCTAGACAACAAGATTCCGTTCTGGGCTTTTGTTGTTGTGTTCGGTACGGTATATGGTATCGTGCTCAACTTCTACCGTTGTCCTATCAGATACCTCAACGTAGAGGATACTTCGAAACTGGTAGTAGCACCAGCCGACGGAAAGATTGTGGTAATAGAAGAGGTGGAGAATGCTCCCTACTTCGGTGACCGCCGCCTGATGATTTCCATCTTCATGAGCCTCTGGAATGTTCATGCCAACTGGTTCCCGGTGGATGGAAAGGTGAAATTCGTGAAGCATGTGGACGGCAACTACCACAAGGCATGGCTGCCTAAGGCTAGCGAGGAAAACGAGCATGCCGACGTGATGATTACCACACCTGAGGGAGTGGATGTACTCTGCCGACAGATTGCCGGTGCAGTGGCACGCCGCATCGTAACCTATGCCAAGGAAGGGGAAGAATGCTTCATCGACGAGCACCTGGGATTCATCAAGCTGGGTTCACGCGTGGATGTCTACCTGCCTGTAGGTACAGAAGTATGCGTAAAGATGGGACAGTCAACTACGGGCGACCAGACCATCATCGCTAAATTGAAATAACATATTGACAGATAGAGGGCAAGCCGGAACATACTTCCGGCTTTCACTCTATCATAATATACTGTAAAGAAATGAGTATCAAGAAACATATTCCAAACACGATAACCTGCTGCAACCTGGTTTCGGGCTGCATCGCAACATCGTTTGCCTTCGGCGGAAACCCAAAGATGGCATTGTTATGGATTATCATCGGAGCCGTATTCGACTTCTTTGACGGCATGAGCGCCCGCCTGCTGCACGTTTCATCGCCAATAGGCAAGGAGCTGGATTCGCTGGCAGATGACGTAACCTTCGGTGTGGCTCCTGCCACCATCGTATTCTCACAACTCTTTGTGATGGAATATCCGGGTTTTCTGGAGCCTTTGCGCCCATGGCTGCCTTACGCAGCCTTCATCATCGCAGCCTTCTCGGCATTGCGACTGGCTAAGTTTAATCTTGATGAGCGCCAGACTACCTCTTTCATCGGTGTTCCTACACCAGCCAACGCCCTGTTCTGGGGTTCGCTGATTGTGTTCAATCCAAGCTGGCTCGAAGGATATTCATGGTCGGTATTCATCATTCTGGCTCTGATTCTCGTCACCAGCTATCTGCTGGTTTGCGAGATGCCTCTTTTCGCCTTGAAGTTCAAGCAGTGGGGTTTCAAGGGCAATGAGGTAAAATATGGCTTTGCTGCGCTCACCATCATCATCCTCGCTACTTCGGTTGCACTCGATGGTCTGACCGGCTTCCTCACCGGCTGGTGGCTTGTCATCGTGGCATACGTCATCATCTCGGCGATTATTTATCTGAAGAAGAAATAAGAAGAAATCCCCGATTTTAAGTTGATTATTGGGATATTTTTAAAAAATGTTGTTTGAAAAAAAATCTTCCCAAAAAGTTGTTTTTAGAAAAAAATGCGGCTAGATGTGAATCCAGTCGCATTTGCTTTTTTCTTCCTGTTGAGAGAGATGATTAGTTGTGTACGAGCGTACCAATCTCCTCACCATCCATCACCTTCTTGAGGTTACCTACAACATCCATATTGAACACGTAGATAGGAAGGTTGTTTTCCTTACACATGGTGGTAGCAGTCAAATCCATTACCTTCAAGCCCTTGGTATAAATCTCATCATAGGTAATGTCCTTGAACTTGGTAGCTGTAGGATCCTTCTCTGGGTCGGCGGTATAGATGCCGTCTACACGGGTACCCTTGAGCATCACGTCAGCCTCGATTTCGATACCACGGAGAGAAGAACCGGTATCGGTAGTGAAGTATGGACTGCCTGTACCTGCAGAGAAGATGCAGATATAGCCTGCCTCCATCGCCTCAATCGCCTTCCACTTGGTGTAGAATTCGCCGATAGGCTCCATGCGGATGGCAGTAAGCACCTTGTTCTTAACACCCAAGGCTCCGAGTGCGCTGCTCAATGCCAGGGAATTGATAACGGTAGCACACATACCCATCTGGTCGCCCTTGACACGGTCGAACCCCTTCTGGCTTCCACTCAAACCGCGGAAGATGTTACCACCACCAATCACAATGCCTATCTGAACGCCCATCTCATGGACCTCCTTTATCTGCTTAGCATAATCACTCAGGCGCTCTGGGTCGATGCCGAAGCTCTGCTTGCCCATCAGACTCTCGCCGCTCAATTTCAAAAGAATTCTTTTAAACTTTGCCATAATATAGTGTTTAATGTTTATTGTTTAATGTTTACTGAAGGGATTAGGAACTTAATTTCTCCGAAGGCATACGAGCGTATTACTCCCTTCTTGTCATGAAGGATGAGATGACCATCGTCCTCCACCTCTACGAAGGCGCCCTCGAACTTACCGTCCTTATCCTCATACCAGTGATAGCCCTTGCGACGGTAGAGAGAAAGATGATAGATGCCCGACACATCCATATAGTCGGCACGACGCAGAAGTTCGTAGTATTTGCAGAAAGCCTCAATCACCTTCTGCAGCACCTCTTCCCTATCCACCTCATGGCCCAGAATCTGAGCCAGAGATACAGGGTTGGGCGCATCGCTGTGGAACTCAGTCTGATTGACATCAATGCCGATACCGAAGATGCAGCGCTTGATGCCCTTGGAGTCGATGGCAGTCTCTATCAGCGTGCCACTGATTTTCTTGTCATACCAGTACACATCATTCGGCCATTTCAGCGTAATGCCGTCCGTATAGGAATCAAGAGCGTCCTTCACGGCGAGCGCACCAGCCTCGGAAAGGAGGAACTGCTGGCGCAAAGGTACCCACTTAGGACACATCATCATACTGAAGAGGAGGTTCTTGCCCGGCTCACTCTCCCAGGTATGCACGCCCTGTCCCCTGCCCGATGTCTGATAATCAGCAACGGCAATGGTCAGCGCATCTTCATCGTAAGTATCCAAATTCTTCAGGAAGGTATTCGTGGAATCCACTTCCTTTAATCTTATAATCTTCTTTTCCATGTCTATATAATAATGTATAGCGAATCACAACGGGTTATCCAATCAGCAACGGGTTGAAGGCATCCACAAGATGCTCGATGCGTTTCACCTGATGCCCTACCCCTACCACGGTAACAATATCAAAGCGAAGTTCTTTTTCCACCTTCTGTTCCTTGACGTAAGTATTGGCGGCTATTGCCAGATTACGCATCTTCCTGGCATCTACGGCTTCCTCGGGCTGCTGGTATTCTTCACCCGAACGGGTCTTGACCTCTACCACAACCAGCGTCTTACCATCCGGCGAAACGGCAAGGATATCCAGATCCCGCTTGCCGGCTTTCCAGTCTCTGTCGATGACGACATAGCCTTCATTCTCGAGATAGAGCGTAGCCTCGTCTTCTCCCCATTTGCCTAATTCATTATGCTCTGCCATAGTCTATTTTCTTTATTTTGCACCAAAAGATGCTTTTACCTTGCAAAAATAACAAAAAAAGTCCACACTTCAAACTTTTTTATGTAATTTTGCACGAAAAACAATGGAAGATATCAAGAAAAAAGACGAAGCATACATGCGCCGTGCCCTGATGGAGGCTCAGGCGGCATTCGATGAAGACGAGATTCCGGTAGGCGCCATCATTGTTTGTAAGGACCGGATCATATCGCGAGCCCACAATCTTACGGAGATGCTGACCGATGTTACGGCTCATGCCGAAATGCAGGCCATCACTTCGGGAGCCAACATGCTGGGAGGAAAATACCTGAAAGACTGTACCCTCTACGTTACGGTAGAACCCTGCGTGATGTGCGCCGGAGCGCTGGGATGGGCACAGATCAGCCGCGTGGTATATGGTGCCAGCGACGAGAAAAGGGGGTATACAAAATATGCGCCCGATGCACTGCATCCTAAGACGACAGTTACATCGGGCGTATTGGAAGATGAGTGCCGCGCACTCATGCAGGATTTCTTTCAGAGAAAGAGATAATTACTTAACGAGCACTACAAGATACTTGCTGGTGCTCCAGAAAATCTGTGGATTGGTGATGCGGAGTGTATACTGCTTGTTGGCATCACGTACCAATGCATAAGAGCTGGATGGGTGGGTAGTGAGCAACTTAGCCGACTTTGACATCAACTTGATTTCAGAAATGTTGCGGATATCAACCTTGGTGAAATAACTCTTGTTGAAATTACCGGTCATTACCTTACCACCTTCCATGATATGCTGCTCCTTCAACTCCTTCTTGGTACCGAATACATACCAGGCAGTGTTGAGCTGCTTGTCCTGTGCATTGATTGTCTCTGTCTTCTGGCTGCTTTCAGTAGTAAGACGAGAGGTCTTGGTATTCAGATTGTTGATAGTCTCGTCGAGCGCTGCAATATGAATATCCTTCTTATCCAACTCCTCGCGAAGCGCCTGGAGTTCCTTATCCTTCTGTGCAATCTGCTCCTGAAGGTTTGCGATGGCCTTCTTCAACTGGTCAGCCTGCAAAGAGCTGTTAGCCATCTGCTTCTGCAGTTTAGCCAGGAGTTCGCGGTTCTGCTGCATACGGGTAGCGATGAACTGAACATCCTCCTTGAGCTGCTGTCTCTTGCTGGCACCCTCACCGTTCTTCAGGAGAGTTACTCTGTGCTCAGCCTCACTGATCTGGTTCAGACCATCCTGGATTTCATTCAATGTACCCATCATATCGTTAATTTCGCTATCCTTCTGAGCGATGATACTGTTTAGCGAATCATTCTGCTGATTTGCCAAATTCTGGGTGTTGTTCTTGCCGTTGTTGCAACTGGTCAAGCAAAAAGCAGCTAAACATGCCGCAAATAATAGCTTTTTCATAATCATTTTCCTTTTTAATGTTTGATTTAAAAAATTATCTTTTCGCGTAAAACGCGTCGCTTCCTATACTTTATTCATTACTTTCTTCATCCCTGCGAGCCCCGTTTTTCTTCTGCCGGCGCTCTTCACGCTTCTTTTCCTTCATCTCCTCCTTGAGCTGTTTAGGATCTTTTCCTGCCAATACGATGACAAATTCGCCCCTTGGTTCTGTCTCCTCAAAATGAGCGATGACCTCGGCAAGCGTACCCCGCACACTCTCCTCGTGGAGTTTGGATATTTCACGACAACAGCTCACCTGTCTGTCATCCCCGAAAACCTCGGCAAACTGCTGCAAGGTTTTCACCACACGATAAGGCGACTCATAGAAAATCATGGTGCGCACCTCATCCTTCAATGATTCAAGATAGGTCTGTCTGCCCTTTTTCTGCGGAATGAATCCTTCGAAGCAGAAACGGTCGCATGGCAACCCCGATGAAACGATGGCCGGTATGCATGCCGTAGGTCCAGGCAAAGTCTGCACCGTGATGCCTGCCTTGGCTGCCTCGCGGGCTAGGTAAAAACCAGGATCGCTGATACCCGGTGTTCCGGCATCGCTGATCAAGGCGATGGTTTCGCCACCCTTCAGTCGCTCTACGATGGCAGAAGATGTGCCATGTTCGTTAAACTTATGGTGAGCCACTAATCGATTTTTAATATCGAAATGCTTCAGCAGGACACTCGATGTTCGAGTGTCCTCAGCGAGTACCAAATCCGCTTCTTTCAGTATGCGAATGGCTCGCATTGTCATGTCCTCCATGTTACCAACTGGAGTCGGAACGATGTATAATGTGCCCATACTGACCGCAAATGTAGTTAATTAATCTTTCATAGCAAAAAAAAACTGCGTTTCTTTGCATTTTTTAAAACCTTATTATTAATTTTGCCCCCGAAATGACAGAAAATCTAATTGGGGAGGCGCACCGTCCCGGAAGAATTGAAGTGGTGTGCGGATCGATGTTCTCCGGAAAAACAGAGGAATTGATCCGAAGAATGAAGCGTGCGAAGTTCGCCAAGCAGAAGGTGGAAATCTTTAAGCCGGCGCTTGACACTCGTTACTCCGAGGAAGATGTAGTGAGCCATGATCAGAACTCTATCCGGTCTACTCCTATTGAGTCCTCTGGATCGATACTGCTATTGGCTTCTGATATCGACGTGGTGGGTATCGATGAAGCCCAGTTCCTGGACAATGGGCTCGTGGAGGTATGCAACGAACTCGCCAACCGTGGCGTGAGAGTCATCGTGGCAGGACTGGATATGGACTTCAAGGGTGTTCCCTTCGGTCCGATTCCTGCTCTCTGTGCCATCGCCGATGAGGTGACCAAGGTTCATGCCATCTGCGTAAAGTGCGGATCGGTTGCCTATGTGAGCCACCGGTTGATCAATAATGACAAACGGGTGCTTCTGGGCGAGAAAGATGAATACGAGCCGCTCTGCAGAGAATGCTACCAGAAGGCGATTCTTAACGAAAAATTATAACAAAAGGAACAGTTATGGGAAAGGAGATTACATTTGATAAATTTATAAGATGGGCGGGTGTTACCCTCATCGTACTGGCCGTGCTCTACATGACCAATTATCTGAGCAGCGTACTACTGCCATTCTTCATTGCATGGTTTTTCGCTTACCTGCTCTATCCGGTCGTGAAGTTTATCGAAAACAAACTCCACATCAGAATACGTGCGCTGTCTATCCTCATCGCCATGGGAACGGCTATCGCTGTTATAGGAGGCGTGCTGTGGCTCATCATCCCTCCGATGATTGACCAGTTTGACAAACTCGGTGAGGTGTTGACACGATGGCTGCATCAGACGACTCATACCAACAACCTGACGGCGCTGATCAAAGACTGGCTGCAGGCCAACCAGGAACAGATAGAGCTTTTTCTGAAAAGCAAGGACTTCAGCGATGCCATCAAGACCACCATGCCTAAAGTCTTCTCGGTAGTCAGCCAGACGGCAACGATACTGATGAGTATCGTGGCATCGATGATTACCTTATTATATATGTTCTTCATCCTGCTCGATTATGAGACGCTGACAGCCAACTGGGTGAGAATCTTCCCTAAGAAGAACCGTCCGTTCTGGAGTGCGCTGATGAAGGATGTGGAGCGCGAGCTCAACAACTATATCCGTGGTCAGGGACTGGTAGCGCTCTGTATGGGCATCATGTTCTGCATCGGTTTTACCATCATCGGTTTCCCGATGGCGATAGGTCTGGGTATTCTCATCGGCATCATGGACCTGGTTCCGTATCTCCATACCTTCGCCCTCATCCCTACGGCATTCCTTGCCATGCTGAAGGCTGCCGACACAGGTCAGAACTTCTGGCTGGTATTCGGTCTGGCAGTTCTGGTGTTCTGTGTGGTGCAGGTCATCACCGACATGGTAGTTACCCCGAAGATCATGGGTAAGGCGATGGGATTGAATCCAGCCATTCTCCTCTTGAGTCTCTCGGTTTGGGGTGCACTTCTGGGCTTCCTGGGATTGATTGTAGCCCTTCCGCTCACAACGCTCATCATAGCCTACTGGCAGCGGTATGTAACGAAGGAGAAGCCGCAATATCATGAAGAAACGGGCGAAAATGTCCCGATTTCAGATAAAAATGAAGAAAATCAGTAAAAATATGGCAAAATATTTGGTTATTTCAGATTTTTGCCGTACCTTTGCACTCGCTTTTGAAACATAAAGCAGAAGATTGACTCGCTAGCTCAGCTGGTAGAGCACAACACTTTTAATGTTGGGGTCATGGGTTCGAGCCCCATGCGAGTCACAGATCTTCAAGAAAAAGGCTTTCCATTACGGAAAGCCTTTTTTTGTTATATCCTATTACTGGATACTGCAGAAATTCCTTTTTAAAACATTTCAGCCTTAGCCTCTACCCTTTTCTCAACATCATCCGGAAGCTGAGGGAAGAAATCATAGCCGGTGATACGCTCCACTTCATCTACTGAATTTACGAATTCCGTCTTCTTTCTGCCTTTCTGCGACTGGTTACGGCAGATAAAGCCGATGGCTTGCGGATTCTTGCCCGTATGAAGAACCACCTTGAAGAAGGCATCAGGCACTACCACCTTGTTCTTGCCCAACTTGCGATGCTCCTTATTCAGAAATATCGGTCCGCAGACAATATAAACCTTGCCATACTGCTTCGCCCAGTTGCGGCACTGCTGCTCTATCGTGTTCCATACCCCCGCATTCAGACTGTGGTTCTGCGGACACATATTGGTCATCAGGAAACATTCATCCATCGCCTTCTGACTCCATTTGTTATCGCCTGCCGGGCACATGTGTCCCCTGTCGAAACCCGTATTGAAATAATCTGCCTTCGTACCCTTAGGTGATGGCATATCCATATCATCCTCAAAATCGCCACGCTTCAGTTTTCCCGATGCATGGGCACGGGTCAAAGTCCATGCCACCCAGTTAGGCTGTCGGGTACCATGGTTATAAGATACGGTATAGGCGAATCGGCGCTTGATGGTTCCAGAAGCCTTGCTATTAGCAGCCTTCTTCTGAACCACCGGAATCTCCAGTCCCGGAGCATCCGCCTGAGCAACCGGCAATTCATACGAAGACAACATAAAGGATGAGAGCAAGGCGATAAATCCCGCCATCATCCACATCTTGATTTTTCTACTTTTTCTTTCCATAATTCCTAATCCTGTATTTTTATTCTTTCATTCTTGAGTCTTTAATGTTTCAAAAGAGCATCACAAAAGTAGTGCTTTCTATCATTTCTGCCAAGATTATCCGACAAAAAAGCAGTATCTTGCAGATATTCTCCTACTTTTTAACCGCTTTTAACAAAAACAGATGCAAGTTTTCGGCAATTCGGGAGTTTATTAATAGAAATAGCGCGGGAAAACGTGCTTGAAAAAGCAGGGTTTAGAAATCCTTGCAAATACTGTTCGACAAATAAATTAAAGAAATAAACATCAGCAGAAAAAATGAAAAAGATTACATTATTCTCTATTCTGGCAGCCTTCGTGGCAGCCTTGTCTTTCACATCATGCAACACAGATAGCGACAACGGCTACAGCCCATTGAGCAAGGAAGCACAGAAAAATTTTCAAATGGCAATGTCAATAGGTTCTTACAACGACATGGTCGTTCTCTTCGAAAAGAAGAACGATGCCAATGTCAAGAACCAGATCGACTCTGTGGCTTCAACTGTAGGCATCAGCATGACCGGTGATAGTACTATGAGCATCTCAAACTTCCCTATTGCTGCAATCGCACAGCACATCTCTAATAAGGATTTGTCTCAAGCCATCGCAAATGAGGCTCCAAGAACCATCACCTGCAAGTATAACGTGATGCCAAAAAGCACTTCAGAAGTGGCATATTACATCGCATGTCCTAACGTTATCGAGCTGAATTTGACCTATGGCGCAGACAACAAGAGCCACAAGGTGCAGCTGGTATTCATGCCTAACCAGAACTATTACGGCTATTGCACCCTCAAGGATCCAAGAAAGCTGGGCTTTCAGTTCGCTCTCTATCAGATTTGGGTGGATGGTGCACAGACTGGCTATATAAAGAATTCCATTTCTAACTATAGCACAGTTGCCTTCGCTGTTCGCAATATATGGAAGAAGACAGGCAAATAAGAACAAGCAAGAAAACGAAAACTCTATCCCGAGAGAGAGAGACATCTCTCACAAGATACAGAATACTCTAAAAGAAATATATATGTTAATACTCTCTTAAAAATTAAACAAAAAAGAAAACTATTAGAGGCGCAGTCTTCGTGAGAAGGTTGCGCCTTGTTGCATATATACAAAGAACGCTTTTGGTTGTACTCCTACCGAATGGCGGGAGAAAATGGCTGAAAATCATTCGTATTGAATAAAAAAGTACTGATTTTATTCAATACGATGGATAAAATGAATAAAAAACGACAAGGATCTATATGCCACGATGAACAGGTGGCGTATAGACCCTAGATTATATGGAGATATTCGTAATCTACATCTCCGCTATTATATTTTTTATGAATTGCTCAGATTCTTAATGATTTCCAAAGGTAGCTGGGTAGCTTTGGCAACCTGTTCGGCAGAAAGTCCCATTGCCAGCAATCGTTGTGCTGTTTCTGTGTTGGCCTCATGCTTGCCTTCTGCTCTACCTTTCTCCATACCTTTCTCCATGCCTTCTTCCATTCCTTTCTGATATCTGTCATCCAGAAGGGTTCTTTCAACACTTACCGAATCCCAGAATTTATCATAGGCACGGAGTTCGGCATCAGTAAAGCCGGAAATCTCCAGTTCTTCTGTTGTCGGCAGATATTGTTGCTGTTGTATCAGTTCATCTTCATTGAGTGACTGAAGGCTATTCAGAAGGTTTTTCAATCGATCGGGATGATTGCCGAATATCTTCTTGAACGTAAGGTCTGCCTTGGGATCTAAGTACTTCATAACCATCTGTTTTAAAAATCCATGCCGCAAAGTTACGGTTTTATTTTCATATCTGCAAGAGATTTCTGGGAAAAGTTTATGAAAAAGTAAGAGATTGCGTTTCTTATGTGACAGGACAAGGGTCTATATGCCACGATGACAAGTGGTGTATAGACCCTTGATTATATGGAGATTTTCGTAATCTACATCTCCGCTATTCTGTATTTATGATATGGCGGATGGCATGCAGGCGGTAACAATGCCGTTTACAACCCTTTGGGGATATGATACGGATGCTGACAGAGTCGGAATTTATGTGTTTTATGTTGTTTTCTTCACGAATAATTTGGTAGTTACAAATAAACAGTGTATCTTTGCAGCAGAATGCTGCACTCGGTAATTTGAGAACAAATTTTCATTGTGCCTGTTTGCATTATCAATAAATCAAATAACAAAAATTCTGCTTATGGGAAAGATAGTAGATAAAACAGAGACTAAGATAGTTACGCTTGATGGAGTTGAGATTATCAAGCAGGTAACGAAGGTACTTATGCCTAATGGTAAGTACCGATATCCTACTGTGTATTTTACGGTTAACGATGATGTCAAGGCTCTGACAGCAGAACAATTAGACAAAATCCGCATCCCTGTCTACAAACAGTTAATTTGAAATTAATATGGAAGAAAGTGAAGGTTATCCCTTCGTCTTTCAAATGATAGACAGGGATAGTGCAGATGAATGGCTGATTGAAACTTTGCAATATAGATTCAAGTCAGCTAGATCTCATCATTCTTATATTGTAAGAGTTGAGCGTTATCAGGAACATGCTTATTGCGTGAAGTTCTTTGATAAGGCCAATATGAATAGTAAATTGAAATTTAGTCTTCGTACTAACACTTTTGAGCCAAGAATCATTTTCTATACATTGTTCCATATTATGCTTGATGTATTGAAAAGAGATAGCAAAGCCTCATTCTTCTTTGTTGGTGCAGAAGATGAAAATGATGAATTAGGAATGGCGACAAGACGATTTCGTGTATATAAGAAATTCACTACGTCTGTGGTATCTGAAAGATTATTCAAGCATTATGCAATAGAAAATGAGTCTTTGTATATTCTGATTAATAAGAACAGTTGTTCTGATTGTGATGATTTAGCCAAAAGAATTACTGTTGCAGTAAAAAAACTATTCTCTCGTCATTAAAACATAACTAGGTTAACAGTATATATCTGATCACAGGAAAAACGACAAGGGTCTATATACCACGATGAACAGGTGGCGTATAGGCTTGGTGAATGTTTAATGTTGAGTGTTGAATGTTGAGTGTTGAATGAAAGAAATATGCCGACAAAGAAAAAGGGCGCATCCGGATTGGATGCGCCCTAACTTGTTAAATAAAA
>ERZ841120.604-NODE-604-length-22507-cov-7.656957_pt1 | contig 22507 bp, 25 predicted proteins | sample MGYA00519572_ERZ841120 | MGnify/ENA primary metagenome ERZ841120 (study PRJEB31850, sample SAMEA3708890) | human gut metagenome | biome: human gut; feature: human-associated habitat; material: faeces | place: China | collected 2014 ...
CATACCGCCTTTTCTTGTTATCCAGCCCTCCGGCTGTATCGGTTGAGCAAAAGTCAGCGTGGGAATGGTGTGGTATCTTTATCTAAGTGAAACCCCGGTCTCCCATTTGGACACCGCCTGCCGGGAAACCCCCAGAGCGTCCGCCAGGTCCAGCTGGGACATGCCCGCCTTTTTCCGGCAATACAATATCTTTTCACTCAGGTTCATATAGAACACCTCCTGGGTGTATCTTAGCAAAATTGCCGGTTGCACCACAACCAGCCTTGGCTGGAATCTGTGCAACCGGCAGTTGCTTTTTCAAAAAGGGCCGTTTTTACATCTTTTCCGGGGCCTCGAAGCCCAGAATGGAGATGCAGGTCTCCAGAATATTCTTGGCAAGGCCGATAAGGGCAATGTAGCCCGCCTGCTTTTCCTTGTCCTCCTCGCCCAGAATGCGGGTCTCGTGATAGAACTTGTTCACGCACCCGGCCAGCTCGTAGATATAGGCGCAGATCAGGTTGGGGGAGGCGGTCCGCAGGGCGCTTTCCAGGGTGGGGGCCAGACGGGTGACGGAGAGCATCAGGTCCTTGGCGCTGTCGTTGACGGGGGCCTGAATGGGCAGATGCTCCCAGGCACCATACTTGGCCAGGATGGACTTCACCCGGACGATGGTGTAGAGGATATAGGGGCCGGTGTTCCCCTCGAAGGCGGCGAACCGCTCCAGATCAAAGTTATAATCCTTGGTGGGCTGATTGCTCAGGTCGCCGTATTTCAGGGCCGCCAGGGCGATGATGTGGGTGGTGTTCTCCACTTCGTTTTCGTCCACGATCTTGTTTTCCACCACTTTGGCCCGAACGAAGTCGGTCATTTCCTTCACCAGCTGTTCCAGCCGGAGAACGCCGCCGTCCCGGGTCTTGAAGGGCTTGCCGTCTGCACCGTTCATGGTGCCGTGGCCAACGTGTTCCAGCTCCGTCTCCGGCTTCACGATGCCCGCCTTCCGGGCGGCCCGGAAAATCTGCTCAAAGTGCAGGTTCTGCCGCTTGTCGGTGACGTAGAGAATTTTATCCGGGTCCCAATCCTGCATCCGCTGGACCATGGTGGCCAGGTCCGTGGTGGCATAGATGGAGGAGCCGTCGGATTTCACCAGAATGACAGGCGGGATTTCCTTTTTGTCTCCCGGCTCGGCCACGGGAATGACCCAGGCTCCCTCGCTGGGGATGGCCAGGCCCTTGGCCTTCAAATCGGCCACCATGGCGGGGATATAGGGGTCGGCATCGCTTTCGCCCAGCCACTTTTCAAAATGCACGTCCAGGCTGTCGTAGACCCGGTGCAGATCGGCCAGAGAAATGCGCATGATGTGCTGCCAGATGGCCCGGTAGCCCCGGTTGCCCTGCTGCAGGGCGTAGGTGGCGGTGTGGGCCCGTTCGGCAAACTCCGCATCGGTCTTTTTTCGGGCGGAGGCGGCAGGATAGATCTCTTCCAGTTCCGTCAGCGTGAAGGGGGCTTCCGCTGGGTATTCGCCGGTGAAGTCCGGGTCAAAATAGGGAAGGTCCGGCTGCCGGTCCTGCAATTCGGCGATGATGAGACCCATTTGCAGGCCCCAGTCGCCCAGATGCACGTCGCCGATGGCGTTGTAGCCCATGAACGTGTGGAGCCGCTTCAGGCTCTCGCCGATGATGGCCGGGCGCAGGTGGCCGATGTGCAGGGGCTTGGCCACGTTGGCGCCGCCGTAATCCACCACCACGGTCTTGCCGGTGCCGGATTTCTCTACGCCGAAGTCCGGGGCGGTCCGCATCTGTTCCAGATAGCCCGCCAGGAAGCTGCCGGAGAGCCGCAGGTTGATGAAGCCGGGCATGACGGCCTCCGCCAGGGAGAAGTCCTGAGCGTCCAGTTCACCAACGACCTTCTGTGCGATCTGAATGGGGGCGCAGTGGTAGGCCTTGGCGGCGGCCAGAGCACCGTTGCACTGGTATTCGCACAGGTCCGGCCGGTTGGACACGGTCACTTTGCCGTAAGAAGCCTCGTAACCGGCCTTTTCGAAGGCCAGGCCCATTTTGTCGGAAATATAATCAAGGATACGTTCCATGGTGTCACCTCAAATAGATTTGGTTTTGGGTAGTAAAGCGGGAAAGCCCCTCCCGCTGATTTCTTTGCGGGAGGGGAGGAGATGTCAGCGCATTTCTCGGGAGGAAAGGTACTTGCGGACCATCAGGGCCACCTTGAACACGATGGCGTGGTCGAAGAGCCGCAGATCCAGGCCGGTGAGCTTCTTGATTTTTTCCAGCCGGTACACCAGCGTGTTCCGGTGGACGAACAGCTTCCGGGAGGTCTCGGACACGTTCAGGTTGTTCTCGAAGAACTTGTTGATGGTGAACAGGGTCTCCTGGTCCAGAGATTCGATGGTGTTCTTCTTGAACACCTCGGAGAGGAAAATTTCGCACAGGGTGGTAGGCAGCTGATAGATCAGACGGCCGATGCCCAGGTTCTCATAATTGATGATGGACTTCTCAGTGTCAAAGACCTTGCCCACTTCGATGGCGGTCTGGGCTTCCTTATAGGAGTCGGCCAGGGAGCGCAGATGCTCGGAAATGGTGCCGATGCCGATGACGGTCCGGACAAACAGCTCATTGCGGAGGGTGTCTTCAATCTTCTTGGCCATCCGCTCCAGATCTTCCTCCGTGGTGGAGCCGTTGATCTGCTTGACCACGGCCACGTCGGTCTCGTTGATGCTCAGGACGAAATCCTGCAGACGGTCCGGGAACAGGTTTGTGACTACATCCAGGGTGCCAACATCCGTGTGGCCCACCTGACGGACCAGAAACACGGCCCGGGGGGACTCGGTGGAGAAGTGCAGCTCCTTGGCCCGAAGGTAAATATCGCCGGGGAGGATGTTGTCCATGATGATGTTCTTGACGAAGGTGCCCCGGTCATGCTTTTCCTCATAGAAGGCCTTGGCCTCGCTGAGGGAGATGTAGGCAAGGTTGCAGTAGGTCTTGGCCTGCTCGTCCTCGCCGGTGCAGAACACGGCGTACTCAAAGGCGTTGTTGCCGTTGACCAGGGACCGGAAGTACCGCTCCCGGTAGAACAGGCACCCGTCGGTGCTGTCGGCGATGCGGCCTACGGCATCGGGCCAGCGCTCACCCTGCAGCGTCAGGTCGGTGCTGGACACCACGAAGCCCTCGGCGTCGATGACGCCGAATTCCCGGTCGGTCACATCTTTAAGCTGGACCATTACACTTTGAAAAACACTGTTGGACATCATTCCATCCTCCCAAATCTATATACTGTCTCGTGGATGATTTCACAAATTAGCATCTATATTATATACAAAGATTCGGCAATATGCAAGTGGTTTTTGGGATTTTCTTGTGGCCTCTGTCGAAAAATTCGGCGTGTTGCCTAAGGGAGCCAAGAGAAACACGAAAAATGCTCCGTTTCTTGGTGATTTTTACACCGGATTTTGACCATCCAGGGCCTGAATTTCGTTTTCCGTCAGCGCTCTGGCCTGTCCACGGGGCAGAGCGCCCAGGGAAAGGGGCCCTTCGGAGCGCCGTTCCAGGTAGGTGACGAAGTGCCCCCGGCTGGCCAGCATCCGCCGGACCTGGTGATATTTGCCTTCGCAGACTGTTACGAGGCTTTCTCCGTGGCCCAGAGGTTCCAGCTTGGCGCTGAGGCAGACCGTGCCGTCCTTCAGGACAAGACCGGCGGCAAAGGCGGCCACGTCGTCCGCCGTGGTGTCTCCCTCGTGGCGGGCAAAATAGACCTTGGGGACTTGTTTTTTCGGGGAAATGAGCCGGTGGAGCAGGTCGCCGTCATCGGTGAAAAGCAGCAGACCCTCGGTGTCCTTGTCCAGCCGTCCCACGGGCCGCAGGCTGGCGCGGAGGGACGGGGGCAGGTAGTCCATAACCGTGGGGCCGGGGTCCTCCGTGGCGGTGACGCATCCGGCGGGCTTGTTGAGCATCCAGACCTGCCGGGCGGGTCTGCCGATGGGTTCCCCGTCCAGGGTCAGGGTGTCTTTGGCCGGGTCAATATGCCGGGAACCGTCTTTTTCCACAAGTCCATTGACCTGTATCCGTCCGGCCTTCAGAAGTGCCTTTACGGCGGAGCGGGTACCGGCTCCGGCGTTGGCGAGGGTTTTGTCCAGTCGTTCCATGGGACCTCCGTTCTAACGTCCTCCGGCGGCGCATAGAGTGCCAATGAAAGGAGGAATACGCATTGCTGGTGATGACTGCGAAATTGGATAAAAAGCGGATCTTGGTGGTCGTTCTGGTGCTCATCGCCGTGGCGGTGGCGCTGGTATTGCTGCTGGGCAGCGGCGAGGAGGCACAGGCCACGGCGGCGCCGTCTCTGTCCGCCAACGAGGGCCGGGTGGCCTACCTGAAGGAGCGGGGCTGGGAGGTGGCGGCCACGCCGGTGGAGTCCGGCCAGGTGCGGCTCCCCAAGGAGACGGACCCGGTCTATGACCGGTATCTGGCCCTGCAGAAGAGCCAGGGCTTCGACCTTGCGTCCTACGCCGGAAAGACCGTCATGCGCTATGTGTACCAGGTGACCAATTATCCCGGCGGGGGTACGGAGCCGGTGTACGCCACCCTGCTCATCTACAAAAATCAGGTCATCGGCGGGGACGTCACGGACACCTCCGCCAAGGGCCAGATCCGGCCGCTGGAAAAGCCTACGACGCCCGGCACGTCCCAGACGACCCTGCCCACGGAGACCACCACGGCTCCTTCGGAATAAGTCCTATTTTACCATGGCCGGCGGGACTTGACAAGTGGGGAAAAGGGTGCTATACTGGCAGCAACCGAATAGAGTCGATCTTCAGGGCAGGGTGAAATTCCCGACCGGCGGTAAAGTCCGCGAGCGCCTTTGGTGCTGAATCGGTGCAACTCCGATACCGACAGTAAAGTCTGGATGGAAGAAGATACGCAAGGGGTCTCTTTGCGATTATTTTCACGCCCTGGGTGTATTCCCAGGGCGATTTTTTTACCTATGAGGTGGTCAAAAATGAATCTTTGGGAACAAATCACGTCGAATCTGGCCTTTGTTGGGGTCAGCATTCTCATCATTGTGGCGCTGGCGCTGCTGGCCCGCCTTGCCGAACATTTTCTGCCGGGGAAGCGAAAGATCAGCCCCGCCCGCCGGGTGAGCATCATCGGCATCTGTGCCGCCATTGCCGCCGTGCTGCACATGCTGGACTTCCCGCTTCCCTTCCTGGCGCCGGGCTTCTATAAATTGGACTTTTCCGAGCTGCCCGTGATGCTCTGCGGCTTTTATGTGGGACCCTCTGCGGCTGTGGCCTGCGAGGCGGTGAAGATCATCCTCAAGCTGCTCTTCAAGAGTACCAGCACCGCTTTTGTGGGCGATCTGGCCAACTTCGTGGTGGGCTGTTCCCTGGTGCTTCCGGCCACTATTTTCTACCGGGCCAACAAGAGCAAGCACGGGGCGGTCATCGGACTGGTCATCGGCACAGCCTGTATGACCGTGTTCGGCAGTGCTTTCAATGCCATTTACCTGCTGCCCAAGTTCGCCGAGCTGTACGGAATGCCCCTGGATACCATCATCGCCATGGGCACGGCCATCAACGGCTCCATTCATAATGTGACCACCTTCGTGTTCTGGGCGGTGGCCCCGCTGAACCTTTTGAAGGGTGCGGTCATTTCCGTGCTGACCATGCTCCTTTACAAGCGGGTGGCCCGACCCCTGTTCGCCGCAGGCGAAAAATAAAAATTCCCAAAAAAATCAAGAACCGCTCCCCGGATACTCAGGGAGCGGTTTTCGCATTCTGGCTTTTTTACTTTTTCTGATAGTAGCTGTCCAGCCACCAGAGGAAGCCGTTGGAATTTTCTTCCACGGGGCGGCGGGTGCCGTCCGGGTAGACCACGGAGACCACGCCTGCTTCATAGGTGTAACAGCCGCTGCATTCCCGCTCCTCGCCGGTCAGGAAGTTCCGGTAATAGCGGTGAATGACATCGGTGTCCTGGTCGTAGAGATACCGTTTCAGTGCGGTACGATACTGCCAAAGTTCCTCGGTATACTTATTTTCTTCCAGATAGGCCAGGGTCACGCCCGGCTGGCCCAGGACGTCGGAGAAAAATCCCTGGGGAGATTTTCCACCCATCAGGTCCGGGGTCTCCCAGTATGTTTCCATTTCCTCCTGGGTGATCTGTCGGGTGACGGTCCAGGCAACGGCCACATTGGAGACGATGCTGAAAGTGACGCTTTCGGTATCGCCCGTCGGCAGGTCTTTTACCAGCAGGTCCAGGCGGTTTTCCGGCACATAAAGCCGGTAAATGCCGTCGGTGTTTTCATCTACACCGGCCAGGAAAAACAGGCAGTTTTCAAAATAGGCCGGTTGGGAAATCCGGGAGAAGGGGTCGGTGTAAAGGGCTTCCGGCGCAGCGCCCTCGGCGTAGGGCAGCTTCCAGAGGGTGCTTTGGTCCTCGGAGATGGCGGCGCAATACTCCGTGTTCGCTGGCCTGGCCTCGTACATTTTTTCTTCGCTGAGGGAGCGCAGATATTTGTTGTTTTTATCCAGCAATACCACACGGCCCAAATTGTCCGAGGGCAGGTCAAGACTGGCAAGCGTGCGCTCATACACCAGGGTATAAGATTCCTTGCTGTTGGGGCCATAAACCGCTTGCGTGTCCAGCCAAAGTTCCCCATAGGAGTCTTTTACGGGACAGGCGATCTCCTCGGAAAAGAAGGATTCATAGGATTTTACCGGCTCCGTGGGGAGCGTCGTGGGGGCGGTGGCGGGAGGTGCGGTCGGCTCCGTCCTGGGGGCAGTGGTAACGGATGGGGCGGGTTCGGTCCCGGCGGTGGTTTCCGCCGGAGCGGCCGCACAGCCGGAAAGCAGCAGCATGGCCAGGACCAGGGCAGACAGCTTTTTCATAGGGGAGCCTCCTTATAATTTCGTTCTGGGGTATGTTTACTTCTTCTGATAGTAGCTGTCCAGCCACCAGAGCCGGTAGTTCATATCCTCATCGCTGGTGCGCATACTGCCGTCTGGGTAATAGACCCGTGGGTACAGACTCCAGGTGGGGTAGCCGTAGGCCTCCCGGGTCTCGCCGGTGAGGAAATCCGCATAATACCGGAAGATGGAGTATTTGCCCTGATCTTCGTAGAGCAGACCATCCAATTCACGCTCATACCGGTGCATCCATTCCCGGTTGGGGCCATCTTTCAGGTCAGCAACTTGGATATCCGGGTTCTCGGACATCTCCTGGCAGAATTCATGGGGGGTACTTCCGCTGATCAGCCCCGGTGTCTCCCAGTATTCTTCCATTTGCGCTTCCGTGATCTTGTAGTAGATCTCCCAGGCAACAGTTACGTTGGAGATAACATCATACGTTACGTCCAAATCGCCGGTCATGGGCGGCAGGTCCTTTACCAGCAGGTCCAGACGGTTTTCTGGCACATAGAGCCGGTAAATGCCGTCGGTATCCTCGTCCACACCGGCCAGAAAAAACAGGCAGTTTTCAAAGAAGTAGGGCTGAGAGATGCGGGAGAAGGGGTCTGTATAGAGGGCTTCCGGCTGGGCATTTTCAGCGTAGGGCAGTTTCCAGAGAACACTGTGGTCCTCGGAAATGGCCGCACAGTATTCCGCTGACGCAGGCTTGGCAACGGACATTTTCTCGTCGCTGAGGGGACGCAGGGCTATGTCGCCGTCTCTGCTGCACAGGACAACATAGCCCAGCAGTTCCGGGTCCACTACAAGAAATTCCAGGGAAGAATCGTCCACCAGGTAAAAAAACGTACCCTTGTCCGGACCTGTTATCTGGTCATTGGAAAGGAATAGGCGATAAAAATGATAATCCACCGACCGCACGATCTCCTGGGAGAAGAAGGTGTCGTAAGGCACTGCCGGTTCCGTGGGGGCGGTAGTGGGGACCATCGTCGGCTCGGTGGCGGGCTCCGTGGAGGGGGCGGTGGTAACGGATGGGGCGGGTTCGGTCCCGGCGGTGGTTTCCGCCGGAGCGGCCGCACAGCCGGAAAGCAGCAGCATGGCCAGGACCAGGGCAGACAGCTTTTTCATAGGGGAGCCTCCTTATAATTTCGTTCTGGGGTATGTTTACTTCTTCTGATAGTAGCTGTCCAGCCACCAGAGAAAGCCGGTTCCTATTTCTTCTTCGGGACGTCTGCTGCCGTCCGGGTAGTAGACTCTCGGGAATATATCCCAAGTGGGGTAGCCATAGGCTTCCCGGGCCTCGCCTGTGAGGAAATCCTCGTAATACCGGAAGATGGAGTATTTGCCCTGATCTCTGTAAAGCAGGCCATCCAATGCGCCCTGATACCGGTGCATCCACTCCCGGTAGGACACTTTCAGGTCTGCAACTTGAATGTCCGGATTTTGGGTCGCTTCCTGGCAGAATTCATGGGGTGTGGCTTGGTAGAAAAGGCCCGAGGCTTCCCAGTATTCTTCCATTTGTGCTTCGGTGATCTCATAGTAGATCTCCCAGGCAACGGCTACGTTGGAGACGACATCGAAATCTACGACCACGTCGCCGGTCAGGGGCGGCAGGTCCTTCACCAGCAGGTCCAGGCGGCCCTCCGGCATATAGAGCCGGTAGATACCGTCGGTATTTTCATCCACACTGGCCATAAAGAACAGGCAATTTTCAAAGAAATAGGGGTGGGAGATTCGGGAGAAGGCATCTGTGTAGAGGACCTCCGGCTGGGTGTTTTCGGCGTATGGCAGCTTCCAGAGAATACGCAGGTCCTCAGAGAGGGCAACGCAGTACTCTGCCGTTGCGGGCTTGACTATGGACATTTTCTCATCGCTGAGGGCACGCACAAGATTGTTCTTTGCATCGAGCAGGACGACTTGGCCCAACAGTTCCGGGTCCAGCGGATATACTTCCAAGGAGAAATCGTCAACGCGTATGTAAGACAGATCATCGCTCGGTCCATATATCCGAACATTGCCAAAGAACAGTCGTCCGTCTTGCTCCTCCACCGGCCGCACGATCTCCTGGGAGAAGAAGGTGTCGTAAGGCACTGCCGGTTCCGTGGGGGCGGTAGTGGGGACCATCGTCGGCTCGGTGGCGGGCTCCGTGGAGGGGGCGGTGGTAACGGATGGGGCGGGTTCGGTCCCGGCGGTGGTTTCCGCCGGAGCGGCCGCACAGCCGGAAAGCAGCAGCATGGCCAGGACCAGGGCAGACAGCTTTTTCATAGGGAAACCTCCTTAGAATTCAAATGCATCGATATTTATTCGATCATCTTCACCTATACAGTACCGGATTTCAATGACTTTGTCAATAAGATATTGCTATAACTAAAAAATCCTATGTTTTCGACAAAAAACCCGCCCGGATTTGGCAATTCTGCCGAATCCGGGCGGTCGAATTAGGAGGATTTACCGGCGAGCGCCGGCGGCCAGGGACAGCAATGCGTCGGCGTTGGTATCCAGAAAGTTCCGGTAGCCGCAGAAGCTTTCCTCCGGGGCGCAGCAGACCTCCCGGCGCATCCGGGGACATCCGCCGCCGCAGAAGGCATTCCAGCGGCAATTCTCGCACAGGCCGGGCATTTCCGTGGGGCGGCGGAGAAATTCGGCCATTTTTTCGCTGCCCAGCAATTCCGGCAGGGTGCTTTGGCATAAATTGCCCAGGGCATAGGCTTCTAAGCAGTAAAAGTCGCAGGGGTACACGCTGCCGTCGGCCTCCACCACGATCTGGGGGCTGCATTGGCCGCCCATGCCGCAGGTGCCGGAGGTCCCGTAGGCCAGCCGGTTCAGCACATCGTCAAAGAGCTTCACGCTGCGATACCGGCCCGCCCGGTAGTCCGCCAGCCATAAGGGAAAAAGCCTATTGTAGAAGGCGGCGAACCGTCTGGGGGTCAGGGTATAGAGACTTTCACCCTCCAGGGGGGCCAGGCAGGGGGTGAACTGCACATATTCGATACCCAACTCGGCCAGCCGTTTCCAGACCTGCCGGGGGTGCCTGGCTACGGGGTTCGTGAGGGTGCAGAGCACATTAAAAGAGACCCCGGCCTTTTGCAGATTGGCAATGGCCGCCTCCACCTGGCGGGCGGTGCCTTTGCCTGCAATATCGACTCTGGCTGCGTCATGGTATTCCGGCAGAAGGTCATAGGAAATGCCCACAAGAAAGTTGTGCTTTTTCAGAAAAGCGCACCATTCTTCATCCAGATGCAGCCCGTTGGTTTGGAGCGTGTACTGCAAGCGGATGTTTTTGGGCCACTGACCGGTCAGGTCTATGACCGTCCGGAAGAAGTCCAGCCCCGCCAGGGTGGGTTCGCCCCCCTGAAAGGCCAGGGTGACGGTGTCTCCCGGCTGGGCGCTTTTCCGGACGCTCTCCAGACAGTCCCGGAGGGTCTCCGGGCGCATTTTGCCGAAGGAAGCCGTTTCCCGCTGAGCGGCCTCGTCCCAGTAAAAGCAATACCGGCAACGCAGGTCGCACCCGGCGGAGGCGGGCTTTATCATGACGCAGAATTGACTCATTTTAACACTTCGCTTTCTCTCCCGGCATCGTATCTTCGTTGATCTGAATGGCATGGTTGAAATGTTTCTGATCGTACTTGAGAATCAGGCCCTTTGAATCCGGGCTGCCCCACAGATAACCAAACTCGTTGGAGGCGGTCACCGGATCGTAGAACGCGCTGATGGGGGCGTTGTGACGGACAATCCTCTTTGACGTCCAAACCGGTTCCCGGTATGAAGAACGCTCCTGCACTGTGATTTCTTGGGTGAATTATAGCATAAGCCGGTGATAAAGTCAAAATCCCCCCCAAAAGTTCCGGGAGGGGAATGTTCTTCTCCCGGAATACCGGGTTGCGGGAGTTCCCTTTTCGGCAGTTTATCGGCACGGGCCTTGGCGTCCTCGCAGAGGCTGTCCAGAACCGGGTTGGGATCGAAGTCCTCCCACAGGGGGGCGGCCGACCTTGATGTACGGGTCGTCGTCCTGGTGGTCAGTGTCGGCCACCGGAGAGAAATTTACGAAAACTGACGTTTTCCCTGTGTGCAGGGCATAAAAAGCCCAAAAGTCAAAAAAGAAACGCTGCATCTTTTCAGATGCAGCGTTTTTGCTGTGGTACACCGGAAGGGACTCGAACCCCCAACCCTCGGAACCGGAATCCGATGCTCTATCCATTGAGCCACCGGTGCATTTCCTAACAGCCTTAGTATTATAGCACCGGTTTTCCGATTTGTAAAGGGGGAATTTCAAAAATTTCCGAAGAAAGACGTTACTCCACGTTGGTCAGCAAGGAAATGAGCATCTCCACGCACTTTTCCATGTCCTCCACGGGGATATACTCAAAGCGGCCATGGTAATTGTCGCCGCCGGTGCAGAGATTGGGGCAGGGGAGACCTTCGTAGGAGAGCCGGGCCCCATCGGTGCCGCCGCGGACCGGGGAGGTCTTGGCATCCATGCCCACGGCCCTAATGGCCTTCATGGCCCGCTCGACGATGTAGAAGCAGGGCTCGATCTTCTCCCGCATATTATAGTAGCTGTCCTTCACGGCCAGGGTGACGGTACCTTCTCCGTACTTCCGGTTCAGGAAGTCGGCGGCAGCGGCCATGATCTCTTTTTTCTCCGTGAATTTGGCCATATCGTGGTCCCGGATGATGTAGCGCAGCCGGGCGTGCTCCACGCTGCCTTCCATGTCCGTCAGGTGAAGGAAGCCCTCGTAGCCCTCGGTATATTCGGGCTTCTGGGCGGCGGGCAGCAGGGACTGGAACTCCATGGCGATATACTGGGCGTTGACCATCTTGCCCTTGGCGGAGCCGGGGTGGATGTTCAGACCCTTGAAGTCCACGGTGGCACCGGCGGCGTTGAAGGTCTCGTACTCCATTTCTCCGATAAGGCCGCCGTCACAGGTGTAGGCATAGTCGGCTCCGAAGCCGGGAATGTCAAATCTGTCTGCGCCCCGGCCGATTTCCTCGTCGGGGGTGAAGGCGATTTTCAGGGTGGCGTGCTTGATACGGGCGGTTTTCAGATACTCTGCGGCGGCCAGAATTTCGGCCACACCGGCCTTGTCGTCAGCGCCCAGCAGGGTGGTGCCGTCGGTGACGATCAGGTGCTTGCCGTGGTGCAGGGCCAGGGCTGGGTACTCGCTCTCCCGGAGATAAATGCCCTGTTCCTCGTTCAGGCAGATGTCGCTGCCGTCGAAGGGGACGATCTTCGCTTTGATGTTGGCGCCGCTGGCGTCCGGGGCCGTGTCCATGTGGGCGATCAGGCCGATGGCGGGCAGGGCCGTGTCTCCGGGAATGGAGCCGTACACATAGCCGTTTTCGTCGATGCGGGCATCTTCAATGCCCATTTCCAGCATTTCCTTCACCAGCTGCTCCCCCAGCAGACGCTGCTTGGGGGTGGAGGGGCAGGTTTCGGAAAATTCATCGGAGGTCGTCTCGTAGCTTACATAGCGCAGGAAGCGCTCCACAACAGATTCCATTGATTTTGCTCCTTTTGTCGGGATTTGGAAAGAGCCGCCGCAAAGGCGGCGGCTCAAAAATTTGCTATCTTACTTCTTGGCGGCGTTGACCAGCTCGGCGGTATCCTGAGCGATCATCAGCTCTTCGTTGGTGGGCACCACCCAGACCTGGACCTTGGAGTCGGGGGCGGAGATGACCATTTCCTTGCCCCGGCACTTGTTCAGCTCCGGGTCCAGCTTCACGCCCATGAAGCCCAGGTAGTCGCAGACCATGGCCCGGACCAGACCGTCGTTCTCGCCCACACCGGCGGTGAAGGTCAGCACGTCGATGCCGTTCAGAGCGGCAGTGTAAGCGCCCACATACTTGGCTACTTCGTAAGCGAACTTCTCCAGAGCCAGCTTGCAGTCCTCGTTGCCCTTGTCGGCGCCGTCGCCCAGGTCACGGAAGTCGGAGGACACGCCGGACATGGCCAGCATACCGGACTTCTTGTTCAGCATGGTCAGACAGTCATCCACGCTCATGCCGTACTTATTGCAGATGAACTGCACCACGCAGGGATCGATGTCGCCGGAGCGGGTACCCATAGGCACACCGGCCAGAGGGCTCAGGCCCATGGAGGTGTCCATGCACTTGCCGTCCTTGATGGCGGACAGGGAGGAACCGTTGCCCAGATGGCAGTTCACCATCTTGAAGTTCTTTTTGCCCACCAGCTCTGCGGTCCGCTTGGCCACATACTTGTGGGAAGTGCCGTGGAAGCCGTAGCGGCGGATGTCGTCATTCTCGTAGTATTCCTTGGGAATGGCGTAGCGGTAAGCCTTGGGGGGCATGGTCATGTGGAAGGCGGTGTCGAACACGGCCACCTGGGGGGTGTTGGGCATGACCGCCTGGCAGGCCCGAATACCCATCAGGTTGGCAGGATTGTGGAGGGGGCCCAGGGGGATGCAGTCCTCGATGGCCTTGATGCAGGCATCGTCGATGATGCAGGAGTCGGAGAATTTCATGCCGCCGTGCAGGACCCGATGGCCCACGGCGTCAATTTCGTCCACGGACTTGATGACGCCGTCCACGGGATCAACCAGAATGTCCAGAACGGCCGCAATGGCCTCGGAATGGGTGGGCATGGGGATGTCCTTGACGACCTTCTTGTCACCGACCTTGTGGGTCAGGCGGCCGTCGATGTAAATACGCTCACACAGGCCCTTGGCGGACACGGCCCCGGTCTCCGGGTCCATGAGCTGATACTTCAGGGAAGAACTGCCGGCGTTGATGATCAGAACGTTCATTTTGGAATTGCTCCTTCTAAAATTTTAGTTTTCATTTTTTGCCGTTTGTGGTAAGATAGCCATAGCTACTGTTATTTTAACCCATTGCGACGGATTTCTCAACCCCTGCGGCGAAATTTTTTCAAAAAGGCGGGATATTTATGGCCGTTACCGGCATCCTCTGCGAATACAACCCCTTTCACAAGGGTCACGCCAAGCAAATCCGGTACTTGAAGGACCGGGGGGACACGGTGGTGTGTCTGATGAGCGGAGATTATGTCCAGCGGGGCGAACCGGCGCTGCTGGACAAGTCCCTGCGGGCCAAAGCGGCTTTGGAGGCCGGGGCGGACCTGGTGCTGGAGCTGCCGGTGCAGGTGTCCCTGTCCTCGGCGGAGGGCTTCGCCGCCGGGGGGGTGGGCATTCTCTCCATACTGTGCGATACGCTGTGCTTTGGGGCGGAGCATCCAAAAGCCACGGACTTTTTCGCCACGGCGGAGGCCCTGCTGTCCAACCGGTTCTCGTTTTTCCTCCGGGAGGAATTGGCGGCGGGGGTGTCCTTTCCAAGAGCCAGGCAGGCGGCCCTGGAGCGGATGGGCATGGAGTCCGGGCTGCTGGTTTCCCCAAATGACATTCTGGGCGTGGAGTACGCCAAGGCCATTCTGGCCGGGGGAAAGCGGATGAAGCTGGAGCCCATTTTCCGGGGCGGGGATTATCACGCCGATGTTGCGGACCGGTCGGACCCTTCGGCCACGTCCCTGCGGAAATTATTCCGGGAGGGGGGCGACTGGACCCCCTATGTGCCGAATCCGGAGATTTTTCGTGGTGCAGCCCTGCATACGTTGGAGGCCGGGGAGCGGGCGGTGTTGGCAAAGTTAAGGAGCATGGATGAGGCGGAATTTGAAGCCCTGCCCTATGGCTCGGAAGGGCTGTGGCGGAAGTTCCGGACCGCCTGTGAGCAGGAGCGGACCATCGAGGACATTCTGGAAGCCACAAAATCCAAACGCTACACCCGGACCCGGTTGAACCGGATGCTGCTGTGCGCCTTTTTGGGGTTGACGGACCGGGACATGAAGCAGGCGGCCCCATACGTTCGGCTACTGGGCCTCAGCGAGGAGGGGGGGCGGCTGCTGCGGGCGCGGAAAAACAGCTTCATCGTCAACGCCGGGGAGCGGAAGCGCTGCCCCTACGAAGAACGGGAGCGAAAGTTTTCCGCTCTCTACGGCCTCTTTGCCTTGGATGCCACGGAGGGGCCGGTCCGCCGGGGGCAGGTGGTCTTTCCCAGCGGTTTTCCCTCTGTACAGGGACAAAAAGATGTGCTATAATGACACAATCCTTTAAGAAGGGAGCAATTCCGATGATCGAATCCAAAGCAATGGCCTATGTGAATATGTTTGGCGTACTGGGTGCGCTGGAAAATCTCTGCGTCATGGATAAACCTGCCAAGAAAATCCTGGCAGGACTGAAAAAACCCGTATCTCTGTGCTTCTCCGTGAAGGGCGGCCCCTGCGCCACCTTTCACTTTACCGCCTCCGGCTGCCGGATGGCGGAGGGGGATGAAAGCTGCACCTGCAAGATGGTGTTCCCCGGCCCGGAGGCCTTCAATGCCCTCATTGACAAGTCCAAGCCCGGCATTCCCACCAAAAATCCCGTGCAGGTCCTGTCCTTTCTGATGGGCCCCTTCACGGCCTTGACCAACCGGCTTACCGAACTGCTGCGGCCTGACGAAAAGGCTTTGAAGGACCCGGCATTCTTTGAAGAAAGCACCATTCTGACCATGTACACCATCGCCGGAGCTATTTCTGCCCTGGCCAACACGGACCCCATTTCCCGGATTTCTGCAGAGAACACCGTGGACGGAGAGGTGCAGCTGGGCATTGCCGATAAAGTGGCCGTGACCATTGCCGTCCGGAACCATCATTTCACCACCATCAAGGCCCCGTCTCGGAATCCCCGGGCCACCATGGAGTTCGCCAGCGTGGCCCTGGCCCATGACCTGTTCAACGGCACCGCTGCCACCATGAACGAAATGTGCAAGGGCAACATCCGCCTGCGGGGCATGATCTCCATGGTGGACAACATCAACCGGATCTTGGACCGGGTGGGCAAGTACCTGGCGTAAGGAGGCAATTATGAGCAAGTATCCTGAATATGTACATACCAAAAGCCGGGAGTGGTTCGACCGGGCGCTGAACGTGATTCCCTCCGGCATTTACGGCCATCTTGGCCCCACGGAGGGCCTGTTCCTGCCCCTGGAAAAGTGGCCCCTCATCTCCTCCAAGGCCAAGGGGACCTATTTCTGGGACATGGACGGCAACAAATACTTAGACCTGATGTGCGCCTACGGCCCCAATGTGCTGGGCTATGGGGACCCGGACGTGGACCGGGCCGCCATGGAGCAGCTGCTTTCCGGCAACTGCACGACGGCACCCTCCTATAAAATGGTAGAGTGTGCGGAAATGCTGGTGGACACCGTGGCCTGCGCCGACTGGGCCTTCTTTATGAAGAACGGCACCGATGCAACGACTTTCGGCATCCTGACTGCCCGTGCGGCCACGGGCCGGAAAAAGACCCTGTTCCTGAAGGGGTATTACCACGGCAATCAGCCCTGGGCCATGAAGGCCGATTATCCCGGCATCCTGCCGGAGGAAGTGGCCAACAATATTATTGTTCCTTGGTTCGACCTGGACGCTCTGGAAAAGGCCTGGACGGAAAGCAAGGGGGACATTGCGGCCCTGATCGCCCAGCCCTATGACCACGGCAACTTTGCCGACAACCGGGTAGCCACCAAGGAATACTGGGCCGCTGTGCGGAAATTCTGCACCAAGCATGGCATTGTCCTCATTGTGGACGACGTGCGGGCGGGCTTCCGGCTGGACCTGGCGGGCAGCGACCATTTCTACGGCTTTGAGGCGGATATTATCTGCTTTTGCAAGGCACTGGCCAACGGCTATAATATGTCCGCCGCCTGCGGCAAGGAATCCCTCCGCTCCGCCGCTTCCAGCCTGAGCTTTACCGGCTCCTACTGGATGAGCGCCGTACCCTTTGCCGCCTGTATGGCCTGTATCGGCAAGATGAAGGCTCTGGATACGCCCAAGCTGTTCCGGGAGACCGGCAAGAAAATCACCGACGGCTTCCAGGCTGCCGCCAAGACCCACGGCTTTGACCTGGTGGTCTCCGGTGAACCGGCTCTCTTTTATCTGCGTATCGCCAATGACGACAGCCTGATGCTCCATCAGGAGTGGGTGGCGGAGTGCGTCAGCCGGGGCCTGTTCATTACCAGCCACCACAACCACTTCATCAACGCCGCCATTACCGACGCCGATATTGCTCTGGCGGCGGATATTGCCGACGATGCCTTCTCCGTGGTGGCGGAAAACCACCCGGACTTGGGCTTTACAAAATAATAAAGGAGTACGACCATGACCGAATTTCGTTATGATACGCAGCTGCTTATTGAAGGGCATGACCTGGACGAGGACGCCATCAACGACTACTTCCGCAGCCATTTCAAGGGCGACTGCCTGCTGGCGGTGGGGGACGAGGACCTCATCAAAATTCATTTCCATACCAATGAACCCTGGAAGGTGCTGGAATATTGCGCCTCTCTGGGCGAGATCTTCGACATCGTTGTGGAGGATATGGACCGCCAGTCCCGGGGCTTGAAGGGATAATATTTTTACCGCATGACTTGGCCGTCGTGCGGTAAAATTTTTGTACAGACACTTCAAGAAATGAAAAAATCTCTTGCGTATTTTGTGGAAATATGTTAGACTGATGCCAGAGACCCGGAAGAAACCGGAAAGTAGGAAAACCAACTTCGGATAGCCTGCTCAGAGTAGGCGGAAAGGCGGAAAACAGTATGAAAAAACGTGTGTTGACGATGCTGCTGGCGCTGATCTTGGTGCTTGCGGCGCTGCCTGTGGCAAGTCTGGCCGCAGAACCGGAAACCGAACCCCCGGAACTGGTGGGCAATATGGCCATCCAGGACGGCGGGACCTACTACCTGAGCATGGTGGTGGCCGTAGCGGACGAGGACGAGGACCTGACGAAAGTCACCCTGAACGGCGAGGATGTAGAGATCGATGACCCCTACAGCGTGGCCCTGCGGCTGGAAGGCAACAAAGAGGCCACTTATAAAATCCACGCCGAGGACCAGGCGGGCAACGTGCTGGATGCCACGCTGTACATGAAGCCCCTGAGCGCCCTGCTGGTGGGCCTGGACGGTGTGACCGAGGAGAACGTGAATTCCTCCCATCTGGAAGCCATCCGGACGGCGGAGCAGGCCCTTCTGGACCAGGCGGGCCTCTTTGAAGAAGATTTCTGCCCACAGTCCGAAATGGACGAGCTGCTGGCGCTGGTGAAGCAGTGCAGAGCGCTGGAAAAGAAAATTTATGAGGTAGAAGCGGCGGTGGACAAGCTGGCTCAGGACATGGATGCCCTGCCTGACCCCACCAAGGACAGCCGGGAACAGTATGAAGCGGTGCTGGCCCAGACCCAGGCACTGCTGGACGGCAATAACCTGACCGACGAGGAGCGGGAGGCTCTGGAAGCGCTCCGGGAAGTGCTGGCAAATGTGATCGGCGACCTGGAGACGGTGCAGGATGTGTTGGCCCAGGCCCGTGTGACTGCTACCAAGGACCCCAAGGCTGTGACGGCTGACGATCTGGATGAGCTGAAAGCCGTGGAATACAACTTGGGCATCATTTTGCGGACCACATATCTGACCGACGCCGAGCGGGAGGAAGCGGCTTCTCTGCTGGAAAAGGTCACGGAACTGCGGAAGCTGGCCGAGAAGGCTGCGGAGGACAACAAGCCCACCGAGCCCAAGCCCACGGAACCCACCAAGCCGGTTGACCCCACCAACCCTGCCACCGGCGATGGGATGAATGTGACCCTGAATGTGGCACTGTGCCTGGCCGCAGCCATCGGTATGGCCGGAATGGCAATCACCCGTAAAAAGTTCTAAAAATTCAGGAAAAGCTGCCGACGGTTCTCTGCCGGCAGCTTTTTCTGCCATGAACTTGTAAGTCAGGGCTTTCCCGATTCCGGCGGTAACCCGCTTCGTTCTTGTATTCCGGGTGATTCCGGTCCCTGTAAATGGCATAGTCGCACCGGCCAATGTTGGTGTAGATGGTTTGCACCAGCCTGGCGTGAATCAACTCCATGGCGGTATCACCCGGGTCGCACAGGGCGGGCATGACCTCTGGAAGGTCATGCTTTTGGGCGAATTCTGACACGGGGCAGTGGGTGAATTTGCAGCAATTGGACTTTTCCGGGTCAAAAGGGGCTGCACGCATCTGATCATCTCCCCTTGGCCGGTGCGAAAGGATTTCGTCATCAGCTTCTTGAAAAAGGCTTGTTGCAGTCCACAAAAGTCAGCTTCCGGAGGGCTTCCAGGAACAAACTGCCCTCCATTTTTCAATTTCGTCCAGATTCGTCACGGCCTTGCAGGCTACATAATAGGCCGGCAGGGGAATGACCCGGCCAAAGTTGCCCTACAGAAGATGGGGGAAAAAGCAAATGGAATATAGACGCTGTGGTATATTTTTCATGCCAGAGGCGGTGATCCTGCTGAATGTGGACTTTTATGTATACAGGTGCTGGAAACTGCGGAATAGCGAGACAAAAAAATAACGAAAACGGGTATCCGGGGAATCTCGGATACCCGCATTTTTATTGGAGAATGGGCTGAAACTGACGCCCCTCCATGGCGGCGGACAGGGCCTGGGGCAGCTTCTCAAAATGGGCCACCATGCTGGCGGGCTTTTTCTCCGGATCGTCCTGGCCGAAGGGAACAAAATAATAGTGCTTCCGGGCCAGCAGTCGCCCGATGTTCTCCGCCCCGGCCCCCAGGGCGTCGTTGGTGGACACGGCCAGCAGAATGGGCCGCCCGTTGCGCAGATGGCTTTTGGCCGCCATGGTTACGGGGCCGTCAGCAATGCCGTGGGCCAGTTTGGAAAGGGTGTTGCCGGTGCAGGGGGCAATGACCAGAACGTCCAGCAGTTTTTTCGGGCCGATGGGCTCTGCCTCCGGGATGGCGGTCAGCACCGGTCTGCCGCAAATGGCCTCGGCCCTGCGAAGATGCTCCTCCGCCGTGCCGAAACGGCTATCCAGCGTGGCGGCGGAATGGGAAAAAATGGGAATGACGGTGTGTTCTTTGGCCAGGGCCTCCATTACGGGGAAAACCCTGGAAAAGGTGCAGAAGGAGCCGCACATGGCAAAGCCAATGGTCATAACGTTCCCTCCTTCCCTTGAAGCCGGATGGCTGTCAGGGCCATGAGCCGTCCGGCACTTTCCGGGGCGTCTTTTCCGGGCAGCCCCCGGAGGGAAACGGCGTGGACCATGCCGGGGACAGAAGCCAGGTCCAGCTTCACGCAGTCCGGCCGGGTGAAGCCGTCGGCGGTCTCGTCCAGGACCAGTTCCGGGGCGGTGTTCAGGATGGCCCGGAAGCCCGCCAGATTGCTGCCCAAAGCAGCCGTGTCCATGGCCTGATAGCCCAGGGCATGGAGCAGCCCCCGGTTGGTTTCCCACCGGCTTGCCACGGTGACGCTGGCCCCGCAGTTTTTCAGCAGCGCAGCCAGACATTTCCCGATGCGCCCCCAGCCGATGACCAGCACGGGACACTCCGGCAGAATCGAATTCAGCCGGGGAAGTAATTCGGAAAGAGCGCAGTGGGCGGTGATCTTGGCGTTTTCGGCAAGAAAATAGGGGTCCTTCAGAAAATCAATTTTCCGCACCCCGGCGAGAGTATCCAATTTTCCACCCATCACCACCGCATCCTCCGGAATGCCCTTCGGCAGCGCTTTCGGGGCCATGCCCAGCAGTACATGGGAAGCGTACCGGCCTTCGCTGACAATGGGCATCCCCCGCCGCAGGAGATATTCCCGTGCGTAGGCCAGGGTGGGCGTGTCTTCGGGTATGTAAAATCGAGTCTGCATCAAAGATGTTCCTCCTTTCACGCCAGAATATGCCGTTTGCCTTACACTGGTGCTTGATTTTCCCGTAGGTTCCTGTATAATAAATAGAAAGAGGTGACGGTTATGCAAAGACTTGGCTTTATACATGATATGATGGACGTGAAGGTGCTGCTGCTGCTGGTGTTGTCACGATGCAACTATCCGGTCAGCACCCAGGAGGCCTATGAGTTGTGCTATCAGGACGACTGCCTCAGCTATTTCGATGTGTGTACCGCCTTGCCGGAAATGGTGAAGTCGGGCCACATCCATCAGGTGGAGGGCGAAAAGTACGAGATCACCGACAAGGGCCGGGAGACCGCGGGCCTGACCGAGGACTCCATCGCCTTTACGGTCCGCCAGCGGGCGGAGAATGCCGTAGCGGCTTTCAACCGGAAAATGCGCCGGAGCAGCTTCGTCAAGACCAGCGTTACGGCCCGGGAGGGCGGGGATTATTCCGTGCTGCTGGAGTTGGACGACGAAATGGGCAGTCTGATGAAGCTGGAACTGCTGGCTCCGGACCAGCGCCAGGGGGAGCGGCTGGCGAAGCTGTTCGAGAAAAAGGCGGAGGAAATTTATAATCTGACCATGACGGAGCTGCTGGACGACGAGGACGACGGCTGAGATACGCCTGTGCGCCGGGGAACGCCTATTCAAAAATTATTTACAAAACGGCAAGGGAAAACCCCTTGCCGTTTTGTCGAAATTGGGGTATAGTGTAAGTACACCGAAGAACGGTGAAACGAAAGGAGCTGCCGCATATGAAATTTCAGTACAGTGAGAAGAAAGTCCGCTTGCCGGAAAACGTCCACGCTTATGCCGAGAAGAAGGTCATGAAGCTGGCTCGGTTCTTTGAGGAGGATGCGGAAGCACTGATCGTATTTTCTGTGGAAAAGAACCGGAACAATGTGGAGTTGACCGTCCATGGGGCGGGCACCTGGTTCCGGGCCAGCGAAAGCACTTCCGATATGTTCGCTTCCATTGACGCCGCCGTTGGCACCATCGAGGGCCAGATTCGTAAGAACAAGACCCGCCTGGCCCGCCGCCTCCGTCAGGATGCCTTCGCCCGTACGGCGGAGGAGACTTCCTTCGTGGCCGACGAGCCGGAGGAGGAGCTGACCATCGTCCGGGCCAAGAAGTTCTATATGCGTCCCATGACCAGAGAGGAAGCCATCCTGCAGATGAACCTGCTGGAGCACAGCTTCTTCGCCTTCCGGGACCAGGATAACGGCGGCAGCTTTGCCGTTGTGTATAAGCGCAACGACGGCGGCTACGGCCTCATCGACGATACGGAATAAGTCAAAAACGGGGTGGTAAAATTGATTTTACCACCCCGAAATTCAAATTCAGCGAAGGGGCGATGCTATGAAGAAAATCCCGACGGTGCTGCTGACATTCATGATGCTGGCGGTCCTGTGCGCCGGGTGTGCTTCGGGGAAAACCAAACAGGTCGACACGCCCTATGTGTACCCGATTCAGCCGGGCACGGAGGAATGGGCAAAGCTGGATTCTTTGGATGCGAAGATCGATGCCTGCAAAGTAGACCCGGAACTGATGAATTCCATGACCACGGAGGTCCTGCTGGAAACGGTTCTGGATTATCCGCCGCTCATCAACCTCTATGCATACACCGATATGCAGCAGGCAATCGGAGTCGTGTCGAAGAATTTTGATGGCCTGCAGATCCTCCGCGACCGAGAGGACACCGCCGAGTGCATCCAGAAGGCCATAGACACCGGGACCGATGACCCGCTGCGGATGCAGTACCTGCAAACCCTTGCGTCCTATGTGGCGGACGAGACTTGGGGACCCGGATTTTTGAAGCGATAACAAACAGCGGTCGGCGTCGAAAGACGCCGACTACATTTTTTCGAAAAAACATGAAAAAGGGGGTTGACAAAACGGGAGTGGGGGTGTATTATATG
>ERZ841120.605-NODE-605-length-22485-cov-2.808203_pt1 | contig 22485 bp, 19 predicted proteins | sample MGYA00519572_ERZ841120 | MGnify/ENA primary metagenome ERZ841120 (study PRJEB31850, sample SAMEA3708890) | human gut metagenome | biome: human gut; feature: human-associated habitat; material: faeces | place: China | collected 2014 ...
AATGAAAGGCAGCCGCAGCCCGGCTGCCTTCCTTCGTCCAGTGACCAGTGACAAGAAGCCAGTGACAGGGGGGTGTGAATTTTTCACACCCCCCTTTTTCTCTTGACAAATATCCCCCAACAGAGTATGATATGACCATGAAAGAAGGATACCCTGGTAGGGTATAGAAAGAGAGGATCGGTTATGAAACAATATATAGTAACAGGCATGACCTGCGCTTCGTGCCAGGCTCATGTGGAAAAGGCGGTGGCCGGGGTTCCCGGGGTCACCGGGGTATCGGTCTCCCTCCTGACCAACAGCATGGGGGTGGAAGGGACCGCCTCCGATGGGGATATCATCAAGGCCGTGGAGGACGCAGGCTACGGGGCTTCCGTCAAAGGAGCCGCCCAGGCCAAACAGGGAGTGGCGGAAAAGCTGGCCGCCGATGAAGAAGCCCTGAAGGACCATGAGACGCCCCGGCTCCGCCGGCGGCTGGTTACCTCCCTGGGGTTCCTGTTCCTGCTCATGTACATCACCATGGGCCACAACATGCTGGGGTGGCCGGTGCCCGCTCTGTTGGACGGGAACCATCTGGGACTGATGCTTACCCAGATGCTCCTGGCCATTATCGTCATGTACATCAACAAGGACTTTTACACCAGCGGCTTCAAGACCCTGTTCCACGGGGCTCCCAACATGGATACCCTGGTGGCCCTGGGTTCTTCCGTTTCCTTCCTGTGGAGCCTGGCGGTGTTCTATGACATCACCTTCCTGACCGCCCACGGAACGCCCTTCGAAGAACTCCACCACATGTACATGCACGACCTGTACTTTGAAACCGCAGCCATGATCCCTTCCCTGATCACCCTGGGGAAGATGCTGGAAGCCATGAGCAAGGGCCGGACCACCGATGCCCTGAAAGGGCTCATGAAGCTGGCTCCCAAGACCGCTGTGCTGATCCGGGACGGGAAGGAAGTCACCGTCTCCATCGATGAAGTCCAGAAAGGGGATATTTTCGCCGTCCGTCCCGGGGAAAACATCCCGGTGGACGGGGTGGTGGTCAAGGGCAATTCCGCCGTCAACGAAAGCGCCCTGACCGGGGAAAGCCTGCCGGTGGACAAGAAGCCCGGAGACAAGGTTTCCACCGCCACCATCAACCAGTCCGGGTACCTAGAATGTGAAGCCACCCGGGTAGGGGAAGACACCACCCTGAGCCAGATCATCAAACTGGTCAGCGATGCGGCGGCCACCAAGGCTCCCATCGCCCGGATTGCCGATAAGGTTTCCGCCGTGTTCGTGCCGGCCATCATCAGCATCGCCCTGGTCACCACCCTCGGCTGGCTGATCGCCGGAGCTCCTCTGGGCTCTGCCATTGCCCGGGGCATCGCCGTGCTGGTCATCGCCTGCCCCTGCGCCCTGGGGCTTGCCACTCCTGTAGCCATTATGGTGGGCAGCGGGGTAGGGGCCAAGAACGGCATCCTGTTCAAGACCTCCTCTTCCCTGGAAAACGCCGGGAAAGTGGCAGTGGTGGCTCTGGACAAAACAGGGACCATTACCAAAGGCCAGCCCAAGGTAACCGATGTGGTGCCGGCGGAAGGCTATACCAAAGAAAGCCTGCTCCAGCTGGCCTATGACCTGGAACAGAAATCCGAACATCCCCTGGCCAAAGCCGTAGTGGAAGAAGCGGAAGCCAAAGGTCTCAGAGCAGACGTTGTGGATGATTTCCAGGCTCTGCCCGGAAACGGACTCCAGGTGATCCAGAAAGGGAAGAAACTCATTGGCGGAAGCCTGAGCTTTCTGAAGAGCCTGGGGGCTCTGGATGACGCCATGGAAGCCAAAGGAGCGGAACTGGCCGGCCAGGGCAAGACGCCCCTGGTGTTCGCCAAAGACGGGAAGCTGGCCGGGATGATCGCCGTGGCTGACGTGATCAAGGAAGATTCCGCCAAGGCCATCAAGGAACTCCAGAACATGGGCATCGAAGTGGTCATGGTCACCGGGGACAACCAGCGGACTGCCGAAGCCATCGGCCGTCAGGCCGGGGTGGACAAAGTGGTGGCCGGGGTCCTGCCGGAAGGCAAGGAAACGGTGATCCGGGAACTCCAGAAAGCCGGAGGCCTGGTGGCCATGGTAGGGGACGGCATCAACGATGCGCCGGCTCTCACCCGGGCAGACATCGGTATCGCCATCGGTGCCGGAGCGGACGTGGCCATCGATTCTGCCGACATCGTGCTGATGAACAGCCGGCTCACGGACGTATCCGCAGCGGTGCGGCTGAGCCGGGGCACCGTGACCAACATCCACGAGAACCTGTTCTGGGCCTTCTTCTACAATGTCATCTGCATCCCTCTGGCAGCCGGGCTGTTCAGCTACAAGATGAACCCCATGGTGGGGGCAGCGGCCATGAGTATTTCCAGCTTCACCGTGTGCATGAATGCCCTGCGGCTGAACCTGTTCAAGCTCCATGATGCCAGCCATGACAAGAAACGGAAGAACCCGGCTGCGGCTGTGGTGGAAAAAGCGGACCTGGCGCCTCAGCCTGCTGCCTGCCCGGTACCAGCTGCAGACGGCACCACCGTGACTCTGAAAGTGAAGGGCATGATGTGCGCCCACTGCGAAGGCCGGGTAAAGAAAGCCCTGGAAGGCCTGGAAGGGGTCACCAGCGCCAAAGCCGACCACACCTCCGGCACCGTGGAAGTCACCGAAACCCGGAATGTCCCCGAAAACGACTTCAAAAGCGCCATCCTGAAGGCGGGGTATGAGTATGAGGGGAAGGAAGCATAAAGATGTCTGTTGACCATTGACCAAAGGGGCTGTTGCGCATGCGGCAGCCCCTTTTCCCTCTTGACGAAAATTCGTTAACAACGGTATAATGGTTAACGTAATACCCACTGATTAAAGGAGGATGTCTTTGACTTATGGCTTTGGAAAAAGGCGCAGTTGTTGATGGTATTGTCACCGGGATTACGAATTTTGGTGCTTTTGTGTCATTGCCCGAAAATAAGGTTGGTCTGATTCACATTTCTGAGGTTTCCAATGTCTTCGTCAAAGATGTACATGATTTCCTCAAGGTAAAGGATAAGGTTACCGTCAAGGTGGTTTCCATTGACGACAAGGGGAAAATCGGCCTGTCCCTGAAAGCCCTGATGCCTCCTGCTCCTGCACCGGAACGGAAACCGGCGGGAGAAAACAGACATTTTGAAAACAGACACTTCGAAAACAAACGGTTCGAAGGGAAGAAGCGGTTCGAGAGCAAACCCTTCCATGGAGCTCCCCGGGCCCAGGGTCCCATGAGCTTCGAGGACAAGCTTTCCCGGTTCCTGAAGGAAAGCGATGATCGTCTGCTGGATCTGAAACGGAATACGGAGTCCAAACGGGGCGGCCGTGGTGCTCGCAGAGGAGATTGATGAACACAAAAGGTACTTCCTCGGAAGTACCTTTTTTAATTAGAAGGTGAAAACGTTGAGTATTTTGGAAAACAGCCTGCGGCAGCTGGTGGCCCAGTCCCCCCTGTGGAAACCGGGGACGAAAGTCATCGCCGCCTTAAGCGGCGGAGCGGATTCCCTGTGCCTCACCGATGTGATGGCCTCCCAGGGAGAAGAAGACGGGGTGGATGTGCTGGCAGTCCATGTCCAGCACCATCTCCGGGGGGAGGAAGCGGAACAGGATGCCCGGCAGGCGGAAGAGTACTGCCGGAACCGGGGCCTGGCCTTCCGGCGGGTGGACGTGGATGTCCGGTCCCTGGCGGAAGGGGAAGGGCTTTCCCTGGAGGAGGCGGCCCGGAAGCTCCGGTATGGAGCTCTGGAAAAGGTCCGGCAGGAAACCGGTGCCGCTGCCATTTTCCTGGCTCATCATCAGGATGACCAGGCGGAAACCGTGCTCCTGAATCTGGTCCGGGGCGCCGGTACCCGGGGGATGCGGGGAATGCTGCCGGTAAGCGGATATCTGGCCCGTCCCTTTCTGGAAATCACCCGGCGGGATACGGAAGCCTACTGTGAGGAAATGGGCCTTGCCTGGTGTAAGGACAGTTCCAATGAGGACCAGAGCCTGAAGCGGAACTGGGTCCGGAAGACCCTGCTGCCCCTTCTGGAGACCCAGAATCCCCAGATCCGGAAGCAGCTGGCCCAGGCGGCGGCTCTGGCTGCCAGCGATGAGGCCTATCTGGAAAAACTGGCCGGCCGGTACATCGGTGCCTACGGCCGGGAAGTGTTCGACACCTGGGATATCAAGGTGGAGAAGGATTTTGCCGCCCTGCCCCTGGCTCTCCAGAGCCGGGTGATCCGGATCCTGGTCCGTCGGGTGGGCGGAGCGGAAATGAGTTATGATCATGTCCGCAAAATATTGGAAATGATTGAACGGGGCGTGGGCAACAAGTCCCTGGATGTCCCCGGCGGTGTCCGGCTGATCTATCTGAACGGCCGGCTGATGGTGGGAAAGAACCAGCGGTCCCGGGAAGAAGAACGGGCCGCCAAGCTAGCACAAAAGGAGCGTCAGAGAAATGAACGAAAATCTTGAAAGAGTCCTGATCGATGAGAAAACCTTAAAAGCCCGGATCGCTGAAATGGGCGCCCAGATCAGCAAGGATTATGCCGGAGAAGAACTGGTGGTCATCGGCCTTTTGAAGGGGGCTGCCTATTTCCTTACGGAACTGACCCAGCACATCACCGTGCCGGTGCGGATCGACTTCATCAAGGCCTCTTCCTACGGTTCCGGCACCAAATCTTCCGGCAAAGTGGACATCGACTATGATACCTCCCGGAACATCGCCGGCAAAAACGTGCTGCTGGTGGACGATGTGATCGACACCGGACTCACCCTGAAGGAAGTGGGAGAACTGTTCCGGAACCGGAACCCCAAGACCCTGAAAGTGGCAGCCATGCTGGACAAGAAGGAACGCCGGCTGGTGAAGGTGCTGCCGGACTATGCCGGGTTCGAGATTCCTGATGAATTCGTGGTGGGCTTCGGCCTGGATTACGACGAAGAATATCGGAACCTGCCCTATATCGGTATCCTGAAACGGTCCGTCTATGAAAAATGATTCCATGTCTGCCGGTCCTTCCCGGAATGGTTCAGACAGGAAAGGAGCTCTAGTGTGAGTAAGTTTATCCGTAATCTGGTATTTTACCTGCTCATTGTCATTGTAGGGGTCTGGATCTACGATTATTACAATGCCTCCAGCACTCCCAAGAACGAAATGAGCTACAGCGACTTCATCAAGGAAGTCCAGCAGGATGAAGTGAAGAGTGTAACCATTGTGGACAATTCGGTGATCAAAGGCAAGCTGAAAAACGGTGCCGACTTCACCACCATTGCGCCCCGGGATGACAAACTGGTGGACACCCTCCGGGCCCGGGATGTGGAAATCAAGGCGGAACTGCCGCCCCAGCCTTCCATGCTCAGCAATATCCTGACTTCTCTCCTGCCCATGGTGGTCATCGTGATCCTCTGGTTCTTCATGATGAACAACGCCCAGGGGGGCGGCAGCCGGGTCATGAGCTTCGGCAAGAGCAAGGCCAAGCTTTATGGGGACGGCAAGAGCCGGGTCACCTTCAAGGATGTAGCCGGGGCTGATGAAGCCAAACAGGAACTGGAAGAAGTGGTGGAATTCCTGAAGGCTCCCCAGAAGTACAACCAGCTGGGAGCCAAAATCCCCAAAGGGGTGCTGCTCTACGGACCTCCCGGTACCGGGAAGACCCTCCTGGCCAAAGCCGTGGCCGGGGAAGCGGGGGTGCCTTTCTTCAGCATCTCCGGATCTGACTTTGTGGAAATGTTCGTGGGGGTGGGGGCCTCCCGTGTCCGTGACCTGTTCGACCAGGCCAAGAAAAACGCTCCCTGCATTGTGTTCATCGACGAAATCGACGCCGTAGGCCGCCAGAGAGGCGCCGGCCTGGGCGGGGGCCATGATGAACGGGAACAGACCCTGAACCAGCTGCTGGTGGAAATGGACGGGTTCGGTGCCAACGAAGGGATCATCATGATCGCCGCCACCAACCGTCCGGATATCCTGGATCCGGCACTGCTGCGTCCGGGCCGGTTCGACCGGCAGATCGTGGTGGACAAGCCGGATATCCGGGGACGCCGGGCCATCCTCCGGGTCCACACCAAAGGCAAACCCATCGATCCTTCTGTGGATCTGGGAGTCATTGCCCGGCAGACCCCGGGCTTTACCGGGGCTGACCTGGCCAACCTGGTGAACGAAGGGGCCCTGCTGGCCGCCCGGCACAACCAGGTGACCATCACCATGAGCGACCTGGAAGAAGCCGCGGAACGGGTGATGATGGGGCCGGAACGGAAGAGCCGGGTGATCACCGACGAAGAGAAGAAGCTCACCGCCTACCATGAAGGGGGCCATACCCTGGTGGGGATGCTCCTGGACCATACGGATCCGGTGCACAAGGTGACCATCATCCCCAGAGGCCGTGCCGGTGGCTATACCCTGAGCCTGCCTACGGAAGACCGGTATTATGCCACCCGCAGTGAAATGCTGGATCAGCTGAAGGTGCTCCTGGGGGGCCGTGTGGCGGAAGCCCTGGTGCTCCATGAGATTTCCAGCGGGGCCAGCAGCGACCTCCAGCGGGCTACGGAACTGGCCCGGCGGATGACCTGCGAATACGGCATGAGCGATGTGCTGGGGGCTGTGACCTTCGGCCACCGGCAGGAACAGGTGTTCCTGGGCCGGGACATCGGTCGGCAGAACGACTACAGTGAAAAAGTGGCAGCCCAGATCGACGGGGAAATCCGCCGGTTCATCGACGAAGCCTACGAAGGCACCGTGAAGCTGCTCACCGATCATATGGACAAGCTGCACCTGATCGCCCAGAACCTGATGGAACGGGAGACCCTGGAAGGCCACGAGATCCAGGAACTGCTGAAATACGGCCATATCCTGGAAAAAGGCGAAGTGCCGCCTCAGGAAGAACCCAAGAAGCCCGTCGACGGTACCCCGGCCCCCATCGGACCGGTCCCAGCCGAAGAACCGGCCGAAGAACCCGTGATGGCGCCGGTACCGAAAGAAGTGCCTCAGGCGTAATAAAAAGGCTGTTGCCTTGGCAGCAGCCTGTCAACGGCCGCTGACTGTTGACTGCTGACAAGAAAGGGCTGTTGCTCAGGCAACAGCCCTTTATCCAAGCAATTGCGTTAACATACTTCTCCCAACAGGGAACGAAAGGAAGACTGTCATGCGTACTGAAATCCTGAACATCCTTCGTAAAAAAGCGCCGGAACCGGTTTCCGGCGAGGAACTGGCCAAACAGCTGGGAATCACCCGGACGGCCATCTGGAAGCATATCCAGACCCTGAAAAAGGAAGGCTACGGCATCGAAGCGTTCACTAAAAAAGGCTATGTGCTCACTTCCGTGCCGGACAAACTGCTGCCTTCGGAAATCATGGCCCATCTCCATACCCGGTTCGTGGGCCGGTCCATCTGTTATGAGGAAAGCGTCACCAGCTCCAACGAAGTATTGAAGAAGCTGGCGGACAAAAACGCCGCCGACGGCACCGTCTGTGTGGCGGAAGAACAGACCGGGGGCAAGGGACGGCTGGCCCGGGGCTGGTTCAGCCCCAAAGGCAAGGGCCTGTGGTTCTCCCTGCTGCTGAAGCCCACCTTCCTGCCCCAGGAAGCCCCCAAAATGACCCTGCTCAGCGCCGTGGCGGTGGTCCGGGCCATCCGGGAAGTCTGCCAGGTGGATGCCAGGATCAAGTGGCCCAACGATGTGCTGCTGAACGGGAAGAAGCTGGTGGGGATCCTTACGGAAATGAGTGCGGAATTCGGCCACATCAACTATCTGGTGGTGGGCATCGGCATCAATGTGTGCGTGCCTAAAGAGATGGTGCCGGAAGAACTCCCCGCCGCCATTTCCATTGCCGATGCAGCGGAAAAACCGGTGGACCGGGTGGCCCTGCTGGCCAAGGTGCTGGATTATCTGGAATACTATTATGACATTGCCTGCCGGGAAGGGTTCGGCCCCATCCTGGACCAGTGGCGGAAATATTCCATCACCTTGGGAAAACAGGTGAAGGTGATCGCACCGGACAAGACCTATGTGGGGACGGCCCTGGACATCGATGAAACCGGGGCTCTCCAGGTGAAGAAAGAGGACGGTACGGTGGAAACCGTCCTGGCCGGGGATGTTTCCATTCGTCCGGCCCAGGGAAAGGGGAAATACGCATGAACCGGACCAGAAACATGATGGGAGCCGGGCTGTTCACCGCCCTGATCATCCTCAGTTCCTATGTGACCATTCCCCTGGGACCGGTGCCGGTGACCCTCCAGACTCTGATGGTGCTCCTGGCCGGGTTCCTGCTGGGACCGGTGTGGGGACCGGCCAGCGTGCTGGTATGGATGGTCCTGGGCTGTGTGGGGCTGCCCGTATTCAACCAGGGCCAGGCCGGCATCGTCATGCTGGCAGGGCCCACCGGAGGCTTCATCCTCAGCTTCCCGGTGGTGGCCTGGCTGGCCGGGAAGGTCAGCCGGGGATCCTGGGCCGGGGACAGCCTGTGGAAGAACTTTCTGGCCCTGGCCGGGGTGACAGTGGTGTGCTACATCATCGGAGCCATCGGCTTTAAACTGAGCTTCGCCTTTTTCCTCCACAAGCCCATGACCTGGGAAAAGACCCTGGCTCTGTCCGTGGCCCCCTTCCTGCCCCTGGACATCGTAAAAGCCCTGATCACCGCCTTCCTGGGCACCCGCATCCGCCGAGCCCTGAAGGCAGGGGGGATGTGGGAGTAAAGGCGGTCAATTGACCGTTGACTGCTGACAAAGGGGGGTAATGCTGTATGGAACATACAGCATTACCCCCCTTTTCCTTGACAACTCCCCCCGTTGCCCCTATAATAAAGTCGTTTATGGACCGGACCTGTACGGAGAGAGAATGCCGGGAGCCCTGCTGCAGGGTGCTTCTGAGGGATTTCCAGGCCGGTCATTCTAGAAACCGATATGGAGGGTTTTCACCATGTTAATGGTCATGGATGTTGGCAACACCAACATCGTAGTAGGGGTTCACGACGGCAATACCTGGCAGGCACACTGGAGAATTTCCAGCAGCCGCTCCCGGACTTCCGATGAATTCGGCATCATCCTGGGCAGCATGTTTGCCTACAGCGGTATGGATATGAAGGATATCGAAAACATCATCATTTCCACCGTAGTGCCGCCTCTTCTGGTACCCCTGTGCAACATGTGCAAGCGTTTCTTCAGCATCACTCCCTTTGTGGTCACCAGCGAAATCAAAACCGGTCTGAAACTGGATTACGATGATCCCTCCCAGATCGGGGCCGACCGGATCGTCAACGCAGTGGCTGCCCACAACATGTACGGGGACAAGGGGAATCTGATCATCATCGACTTCGGCACCGCCACCACTTTCTGTGCCCTGACCCCTGCCGGGGAATACCTGGGTGGCGCCATTGCCCCGGGCATTGGCATTTCCACTGAAGCCCTGTTCCAGAAAGCGGCCAAGCTGCCCCGGATTGAACTGATCAAGCCCCCCAAGGCAATCTGCCGGGACACCATTCACGCTATGCGGTCCGGCGTGATTTACGGCTTTGTGGGCCAGATGGACGGCCTGATCACCCGGATGAAAAAAGAACTGGGAGGCCAGGCCTTTGTAGTAGCCACCGGAGGCTTTGGCAAACTGATGGCCAGCGAATCCGACCAGGTGGACGTAGTAGAACCCTTCCTCACCCTGGAAGGCCTGCGGATTCTGCATGAGATGAACAAATAAAGGCGGTCGCGGGTCGCGGTCAGCTGTCAATGGTCAATGGGAAAGCAGGAAGCAGTGAATTGCTGCTTCCTGCTTTCATTCGGCCATTGACAATTGACAATTGACCATTGACAATCAGTAAAGGAGCACTTCTACGTGAAAATTCAAACCCAACAAACGCTGCAAACCCTCCTCCCGCCCCAGACAACCCCCATCGCCCTTGCCCCTATGGCCGGGGTTACGGATCTTCCTTTCCGGGTGATCTGCCGGGAGCTGGGGGCGGATTACACGGTTTCGGAGATGGTCAGCGCCAAGGCTTTGCTGTTCAGGAACCCCAAGACCTTTGCCATGCTGGAAGTGGATCCCCGGGAGCATCCGGTGGCCATCCAGCTGTTCGGTTCGGTGCCGGAGGAATTGGCACGGGGTGCGAAAATCGTGGCGGAACACGGGGCGGACATCATCGACTTCAACATGGGCTGCCCGGTGCACAAAATTGTGGCCAATGGGGAAGGGTCCGCCCTGATGAAGGACCCCGAACGGGCCTATGCCTGTCTGGCGGCTCTGGTGGATGCGGTGGACCTGCCGGTGACGGTGAAGTTCCGGGCCGGCTGGGATGAGGAACACCGGAATGCGGTGGAGATCGCCCGACTGGCGGAAAAGGCCGGCGTGGCGGCAGTGGCGGTCCATGGCCGTACCCGGGGGCAGTTCTACAGCGGAAAGGCGGACTGGGACATTATCCGACAGGTCAAGGAGGCCGTGTCCATTCCCGTACTGGGGAACGGGGATGTGTTCACCGCCCGGGATGCCCTGGCCCTGTGGGAGACCACCCACTGTGACGGAATCATGATCGCCCGGGGAGCCCAGGGAAATCCCTGGATCTTCCGGGAAGTGAAGGCGGCCCTGGCCGGGAAACCCATTCCAGCCGTGACCCTGGAGGAAAGGTTTGCCATGGTCCGGCGCCATCTCCGGGACCTGATTGCCTTCAAGGGAGAAAAAGTGGCCATCCGGGAAATGCGCCACCATGGAGCCTGCTACTTCACTGGTCTCCCTCACAGCGCCCACTACCGGAACGCCATCAACCAGTGCCTGACAAAAGAAGCCTTTGAGCAGGTACTGGAGGAGTATGAGGGGGAATTGGAAAAGGGACTGTGAAAAAATGAGAAATCATTTTTTCACAGTCCCTTTTTTCAAAAGAACGCCTTGTCACAAATGGCATTCATGATATTCTCTTCCCACACATAGTTCCCGCTGAAGTTTCCTTCGCTCCTGGGGTCCTCGTCTTCGGCCACCGCTTCTCCGTTCATCATGTAGATGAACCCGTTTTTGGTGCCGGGGACCACGAACAGGCCGGACAGGAGGCCGTAGGCTTCCCCGGTGTGTCCCCACAGGTCCAGTTCATGGTCTTTCACCACCCGGGAGGTGCCGCTGCCCTTGATGGGATACATGGCCAGGCCGTAGGCCTCGATGGAGCCTCCGTAGGTGTTCCCGTTCTTCCTGGCCGGATCCCAGGTCCATTGGGGAGTCATCATTTCCCGCAGGGCCCCGGGCCGGAGCACCTGTCTGCCTTTGTACTTCCCGTTGTTCAGGACCATCTGGAGGGCATGGCCCAGTTCGTCGTAGGAGATCCGCAGGCCCCCCTGAGGGGAGAAGAAGGTGGCGTTGGTGCCGGGCTGGTAGTCCTTCAGGCTGTAGAAGGCATCCAGGTCCCGGTGGTCCGGGTTCTGGACCTTCACCTGGTCTTTGGGAGGCTGTTTCCCCTGGTAGTCATCGATCTGAGGGATCCAGGGCCCCTGTTCATCCCATTTCCCATTGCTGTTCTTCTGGTAGATCACCCCCAGGTTTTTGAAGGCTCCTTTGGACAGGTTCCCTACAGTGTAGTCCGCCTTGATGTCCAGGTCCTTCAGGATGTGCTTTTTCTGGTACAGATCGAACCGTTCCCCGGTGACTTTTTCGATGATGGTGCCCAGAAGGCCGTAGTTGATGTTGGAGTACTTGAAGTATTCCCGGGGAGCCTGGCCGGCGGGAGCAAAATGGTCCCCGTTTTCATAGAACTTCCCGTCCTTCACGAAAAATTCCCGGACGGAGTATTCCGGGGGAATGGCATAGAGCTTCCCGTCCCGGAGACTGGAGGTGTGGCTCAGGAGCATCCGGACGGTAATGGGGGTGTCCGGATAGTTGGGATTCCGGAGAGGGAAGCCCAGGATCTCGCTTACATCCTGGTCCAGCCGGATCTTCCCCTCATCCACCAGCTGCATGATGGTAAAGCCGGTGAACATCTTGGAGACGGAGGCCGCCCGGAACCGGGTATCCGGAGTGATGGGCAGGTCTTTCTGGCCGGGCTTTTCTGCAAAATACCGGTGTCCGGCAAAATGGGTGTAGACTTTCTTTCCGTTCTTGTACACTTCCACTCCCAGGCCGGGTACATGGGTGCCGTCATGGCCCACCATTTCATCCAGCTGGGCGGACAGGGCTTTGGCCGCCTTGGGATCCATGGCCTTCCGGGCCAGGGCGTACTGGGGCATGAGCACGGCGGCACACAGCCCCAGGGCCGCCAGCCATTTCAGATGGTGCTTCGTTTGCATAAAAAGACCTCCTTTGAACAGTTCCGGGATTTCGGCGGAAAAATCAGGCTTTTCCGTCACTACCAGTACCCATTATACCGGTGAACAAAAACACAGTCAATATGTATACAGCATACTATATAATGTTAAAAAATCGGAATACTTCATTGACAGCAGACGGGCGGATACGGTAAACTTAAGTTGTAAGACCCATAGGGAATGCTGTTTCATTTTGTGTGGGCTATGGCCAATAGCTCAGGGAGCATTGTGAGACCCAGCATGGGGCAGAGTGGTTTTGCTGCGCCTTTGCTGGGCTTTTTTATACCCCGGCAGCAGGCTCTGAGGGAAAAACATCAGGAGGTCGTACAATGGATTTAGCAAAACTGGTAGACAACAATCGGGAAGCCATGGTGAAAACCCTGCAGGAAGCTGTCCGGATCAAAAGTGTCCAGGAACCGGCTGTGCCCGGCAAGCCTTTCGGGGAAGGTCCGGCCCGATGCCTGGCCTATATGCTGGAAGAAGCGGCCAAAATGGGCTTCCGCACGGAAAATGTGGACAACTACATGGGCTGGTGTGAATACGGGGAAGGACCGGAAATGGTAGCCGTCCTGGGGCATCTGGATGTGGTGCCGGAAGGGGATGGCTGGACGAAGGATCCCTACAGCGGGGAAGCGGACGGAGAAAACGTCTACGGCCGGGGCACCATGGATGACAAAGGCCCCACCACCGCCGCTCTCTATGCTCTGAAGGCCCTGAAGGACAGCGGGGCTCCCCTGAAACGGCGGATCCGGATCCTCTTCGGTACCAACGAGGAAACCGGCAGCCAGGACATGAAGCATTACCTGGAAAAAGGCGGGGAGATCCCTGTGTGCGGGTTCACGCCTGATGGAGAATACCCGGTGATCAACGGGGAAAAAGGCATCATCAACGTAACCTTTGAACGGGCCTACACCCAGGAGGGTGGTCTGGTTCTGAAGGAAATCAAAGGGGGCTCCGCCTTCAACGTGGTGCCGGCCCTGGCTTACGCCACCATCCAGTGCGCGCCTGCAGAAGCCGCCAAGATCCTGGAAAAATATGGAGAAAAGGATCCCAAGGTCCAGTGGGAAGTGATCCCGGAAGGGTTGAAAGTCACCGCCCAGGGAGTCCAGGCCCATGCAGCCTCTCCGGAAAAGGGAGAAAATGCCATCGGCCGTCTCCTGGCTGCTCTGGCGGAACTGCCCTTTGGGGATGATCTCCATCAGGCACTGGCGTTCCTGGGTCAAAAGATCGGTACGGAGATCCACGGGGAATTCCTGGGCATCTGCCTGGAGGATCCGGATTCCGGGAAGCTGTCCTTCAACCTGGGAGTCATTGCCGGAGACGCTGGGAAACTGACCCTGAAAATCAACTACCGGTATCCGGTGACCAAATCCTATGAGGACTGTGCTCCCAAACTGGATGCCCAGTTCGCAGAAGCCGGGTTCCGGAAGGTCAGCGAAGCCCACAAGAAATCCCTGTATGTGGATCCCAAAACCGACTACATCCAGACCCTGCTCCAGGTGTACGGAGAACTGACGGACTTTGAACCGAAGACCATCTGCATCGGAGGCGGCACCTACGCCAAGAGCATCCCCAACATTGTGGCCTTCGGGCCCATTTTCCCGGGGGATGCAGTGCGGGAACACCTGCCCAACGAATACTGGGAAATCGACAAACTGGTGCTCAACGCCAAGATCTATGCGGAGGCCCTGTACCGGCTGGCGAAATAAAGGCGGTCAGCTGTCAATGGTCAATGGCCGGAGGAAGCCAGCCTCGCTGGCGTTCAATGAAGAACAATGGTTGTGCAATTAAGGAGGGAAAGCCAATGAAAATCACGAAAGTTCGCCTGGGACGGATTTCCGTTCCCCTTCGGGTACCGTTCAAAACCGCTTTGCGGCAGGTCAACAGTGTGGCGGATATCATTGTGGAGATCCACACGGATACCGGTGAGGTGGGATTCGGGGAAGCGCCCCCAACGGGAGTCATTACCGGAGATACCACCGGAGCCATCATTGGCGCCTTCCAGGATCATATCAGCAAGACCCTGGTGGGCCGGGACGTGGATGACTTCGAAGATATCACCCGGGCGGTCCAGGACTGCATCGTGAAGAATTCCAGTGCCAAGGCTGCGGCGGACATGGCCCTGTGGGACCTGTACGGCAAGAAGTACGGGATTCCGGTGTACAAAATGCTGGGAGGTGCCCGGAACAAGATCGTTACGGACATCACCATCAGCGTGAATCCCCCGGAAGAAATGGCCCGGGATGCAGTGAATGCCCTGGAACGGGGCTATGACACCCTGAAAGTGAAGGTGGGCATCGATCCGTCCCTGGATGTGGCCCGGCTGGCCGCCATCCGGAAGGCTGTGGGGCCGGACATCCGGATCCGCATCGATGCCAACCAGGCCTGGAGCCCCAAACAGGCAGTACGCCTGCTGAACCAGATGCAGGAAAAGGGCCTGGATATCGAACTGGTGGAACAGCCGGTAAAGGCCCACGACCTGGAAGGGCTGAAATACGTCACGGAACGGTCCTATGTGCCGGTACTGGCCGACGAAGCGGTGTTCTCCGTAGAGGACGCTCTGAAAATCGTCCAGATGCAGGCGGCGGACCTGATCAACATCAAACTGATGAAATGCGGCGGTCTTACCAACGCCCTGAAAATCGCCACCCTGGCGGAAGTCTGCGGGGTGGAGTGCATGATCGGCTGCATGCTGGAGGCCAAGGTCAGCGTCAATGCGGCGGTGCACCTGGCCTGTGCCCGGAAGATCATTACCCGGGTGGATCTGGACGGGCCGGTGCTCTGTTCCGAAGATCCGGTGGAAGGCGGCGCCGTCTTCAACGAAAAGGAAATCACGGTCAGCGACGGGCCGGGGCTGGGTGTCACCGGGGTCCGGGGCATCCGGTATCTGGACGACTAGCCTCCTGACGGGGAAAAGAAAGGGGAGATTTCTATGGTCATCACCAACGGTTTTACCTACATTGCCTTCCTCATGTGCCTGGCAGGGGTCCTGCTGGCACTGGAAAAGTACACCAAGTGGAAGATCTTCAACCTGGTGCCCCCTCTGGTGTGGATCTATGTGCTGAACATGATCTTCTGCACCATGGGCCTGTACCATTCCAAGGAAGTGTCCGCAGCCTACAAGGCCCTGAAGAACAACCTGCTGTATGCCATGATCTTTGTGATGCTGCTTCGGTGCGACTTCCGGAAACTGGCCAAACTGGGAGGCCGGATGGTGGCCATCTTCCTGGGCTGCTCCGTGACATTGTTCATCGGCTTTGTGGTGGGCTACCCCATTTTCAAAGGCTTCCTGGGCCATGACACCTGGGGCGCCGTGGCGGCCCTGTACGCTTCCTGGGTAGGGGGCTCTGCCAACATGGCAGCCATGCAGGCGGCTCTGCCGGTGGATGCGGGTGCCTACAGCTGTGCCCTGGCCCTGGATACCGTGTGCTATTCCGTGTGGATCGCCCTGCTGCTCCTGATGGTGAAACATGCGGACAAATGGAACAACTCGGTGAAGGCGGATACGTCCAAACTCCAGGCAGTGGCTGATGCAGCAGCTGCGGAAGTGGCCAAGGAAAAGAAAAAGGCATCGGCGGCTGACTGGATTTTCCTGATCGGTGTTTCCCTGCTGGTGTCTGCCATTGCCCAGAGCGTGGGGGCTTCTCTCAACACCATGCTGAAGGGTGTGGGACTGGCCATGTTCGACAAAGGGACCATGACCACCGTGTTCGTCACTGTCCTGGGCCTGATTTGTGCCATGAGCCCTCTGGGCAAGGTCCCTGCTGTGGAAGAACTTTCCAGTGTGTACCTGTATGCAGTGGTGTCCCTGCTGGCTTCCACTGCTTCCGTAACGGACCTGTTGAGTGCTCCCATGTGGGTGGTGTACGGGTTCTTCATCCTGGTGGTCCATGTGATCGGCATGTACCTCCTGTCCAAGCTGTTCCACTGGGATCTGTGCATGGTTTCCACCGCCTCCCTGGCCAACATCGGCGGGGCGGCCTCCGCACCTATCGTGGCGTCCGCCTACAACGAATCCTATGCCGGCATCGGGGTCCTGATGGGGGTCCTGGGGGCTGCCATAGGGAACTTCGCCGGACTGATCTGCGGGTATGTTTTGAAAATGATGGCGTAATTGGTATAATAAAGGGGTGCTGCACGTTGGGTGCAGCACCCCTTTATTTGTCAGCGGTCAGCGGCCGGATGTAAAAATTTGCAGGCAAATTTTTCGAATGGAAACGCAGCCAGCGGCTGCTAACCCACCCCCATTGCGCAAGCGCAACGGTCCCCCGCCCTTGAAAAGGGCGGATATCTGCCGGGGCTGACGCCTGCTGCCTTTACAGTACCAGTGCAACCAAAGGAGCACAGTCACATGGACAAACGAACCCTTTACCTTACCGGGGAAGCCCGGACCAATATGGACAATGCCATTACCAAGATCTACGGGGTGTTCTACATGGCCTTTGAGGTGGTGGAACAGACCGGGGAAATCGTGGAGGTGGACTGCAACGCCACCCTGGAGCTGACCCGGAACTTCATCCGGAAACTGTTCCTGAACCATTCCATCCTGGAGGAATCCCAGTTCCTGGAACAGGAAGTGACCCGGCGGTATTTCGGCTCCTCCGGAAAGGCCATCCTGGCCGCCTACCGGGATGCCCGTCAGCATTACCGGCAGATAGTGGGGAAGTAGTGGCCCGCGACCGGGGATGCTGCATTGCAGCAGCCCCTTTTTACTCTGCTAAAGTTCGGAGTTCTCCCTATTCGACCTCTTTTCATCCTGAAAAAATTGTAAAATTTCTCTTGAAAAGACGTAAATTCGAACAATCATATATTAATGAATAAAATTATTCGAGAAAATCCCATTTTCCTCTAGGCGATGGGAAACTTTTGTGTTATAATAAACCACGTAATCAAAGACCAAAGGATACAGGTTTTGGTAAGGCAAGATTCAAAAGGGATGGAGACACCCTGCAAACAGGAGCTCTGTTCCAGTCCAGGCCAGGTATTCAAAAAGAACTTTCGAGGGGAAAGGGGTACATGATTATGTACGAAAAAGATCTGCTTTACGTGATTAAACCCAGTGAATTGGAACCGGAAACCTTACGCGTACTGCTCGCTCAACATCCTGAGATTAAATTTGTGTCCTTCATGGGCATTGACTTCGCCGGCAACGACACCGACGAAAAGGTACCCATCAGCGCACTGCTGGACAACATGGAAACCATGCTCTACAGCCATACCGCCCAGACTGACGGTTCTTCCGTAGTGCTGCCCGGGGTTGCCTCTCTGAACGATGCCCGGGTGGACATGGTGGCAGACCTGTCCGTGAACTGGTTCGTGGACTACAACATGGAACACATCGATCCGGAGACCGGGAAAATGGTGGGCACCCTGCGTGTTCCCTGCTTCCTGAAACACAATGGGGAATTTGTGGATTCCCGGTACCTGCTGAAGGAAACCCTCCGCTATGTAGGCGATGAAATCCTGAAAGCCATGAAAGCCGAAGGGAAAGTCCCCGGCCTGGCCTTTGCTCCGGAAGATGTGGAAAAGATCACTTCCACTTCCGCTACGGAACTGGAATTCTGGGTGAAGACCCCTACGGAAGACGTTTCCACCGAAGCCCTGTCCTCCTCTCAGATCATGCAGGAACAGTACTGGGCCCGCACCCGGGGCAACGTTCGTACCGCTCTGGAACAGGCTGTGGAGATCCTGGGCTACTATGGCCTGGAACCGGAAATGGGCCACAAAGAAGTGGGCGGCGTCCGGGGCCAGCTGGATGCCAACGGCAACATGACCCACGTCAATGAACAGCTGGAAATCGACTGGAAATATTCCAACGGCCTCCAGGCTGCTGACAACGAAATCCTGGTTCGCACCATTGTGAAGGAAGTGTTCCGTGCCAACGGACTGGAAGTTTCCTTCCTGGCCAAACCCATCGTGGGGGTTGCCGGCAGCGGCGAACACACCCATGTGGGCCTGGGCTGCCTCACCAAGGATGGCAAATTCTACAACCTGATGAGCCCGGCCGACATGACCAAAGATTTCCTGTCCGCTGTAGGATATGGGGCACTGATGGGCATCCTGAAGAACTATGAAGTGCTGAACCCCATCGTTTCCTGCACCACCGACGCTTTCAAACGGCTGAAACCCGGGTTCGAAGCTCCTATCTGCATCGTAACCTCCCTGGGCATCGCTCCGGACGTCCCCTCCCGGAACCGTACCATCCTGGCCGGCCTGATCCGCGACCTGGACAACCCCAAGGCCACCCGTTTCGAAATGCGGGCTCCCAACCCCTTCACCAACACCTACATGGCTCTGGCAGGCTTCTACATGGCTGCCCTGGACGGCATCAAAGCAGCCCTGGCTTCCGGCAAGAGCACGGATGAACTGTGCGCAGAACTGTCCAAGAAGTCCGGTGAAGACGGCTTCTATCTGGAAAAAGACAGAGAATACCGTTCTGAAAACGATGTATTCGAAGACTACACCGAAGAAGAACGGAACAAATACTTCGGAGCTCCCCCTGCAACGGTTTGGGAAAACTGCAAGGCTTTCGACAAGTATCCGGAAAAGGTGGCTGTGCTCACTGCCGGCGACATCATCAAACCGGTTTACCTGAAATCCTTCGAACAGGGTGCCCTGATCCGTTGGCAGACCGAACTGCTGAAACATATCATCCCTGACTACCGGGCCAAAGTGGTGGCCATGAAACCGGTAACCAGCGAAAGCAGCACCGCCTGGGATGACGGCATGTGGCAGAGAGTCCAGGAACTGCGGGTCCTGATCGCCAAAGATACGGACACCAGCACCAGCCTGTTCACCCAGATCGCCAAAGCTTTTGCTGCCGGGGACTTCGACAAGGCTTCCGACCTCCAGAAGACTCTGGATGCCAAGATGGAAGAACTGGAAGGCCTGTACACCGATTATAAAAACAACATCCTGTAAGACCATGGAAAAGGAGGCTGCCGCGCTGTGCAACGCAAGACCTTTGGTCTCCTGCTGGCGCTCCTGCTTCTCTTCCTGATGCCCCTGACTGGCAGGGCTGCCGCCGTAAAACCGGTGGCAGTCCTGGGGTCCAAGGGTCAGAAGGTGGAAGAAGTACAAGCTATGTTGTCCAAACTGCACTACTACAACGGCGATATAGATGGAGAGTTCGGAACAGGGACACAGATTGCAGTAAAAAAATTCCAACAGAAGAATCGGAAACCGCAGACCGGGGATGTGACCTGGTCCATTTACAATTTAATGAGTAAACAGAGTGGCCTGAGTTTCGGTCATTTCCGGAAAACCTGGATCATGGAATCCACAGGATACAGTCCTCAGGATCCCGGGGTCACAGGAGTCACCTACACAGGTGCCATGATGCGCCGGGGTGTGGTGGCAGTGGATCCGGTACTGATCCCTCTGGGCACAAGACTGTACATAATGGGCTACGGCGAAGGACTTGCCTGTGATATTGGCTCTGCCATCAAGGGCAACAAGATCGACCTGGCTTTTGACAACCGCGGACAGGCGCTGGAATGGGGCCGTCGGCGGGTACGTGTGTATATACTGTAAAAGCGGACAAAACAGCAGGAATAAAGGAGTGGAACCAGTGCTGACAGCAAAAGAAATCCCCAATTGGATGGTCAAAAAATTCGAAGAAAACAGCTTCATGAAACTGGCTGACGTGAAACTGGAAAAGGTGGAGTGCGGCTACTGTGAACTGAGCATGGACGCGGACCCGGAACACAAACACGGGAACCGGTACGGAGTGATCCACGGAGGGGCCCTGTTTACCCTGGCGGATACGGCCATGGGGGCGGTGGGCTACAGCATCGGCTGCAAAGTGGTCACCCTGTCCAGTTCCATCAATTTCATCAGCAATTCCAGTGCCAAAGAAAAGGTCTGGGCCAAAGCTTCCCTGATCCATGCCGGCCGTTCCACCCTGGTGACCCGGGTAATGATCTATGACCATACCGGGAAGGAAATGGCCGATGTAACAGGGACCATGTTCGTCATCGGGCATTTTGACGAAATACCCAAAAAGTGGTAAAATATTCATACATTTAGGCTTAAAATTGAGAATAAACCATAAAACAGGAGGACCCTTATGGATTTCGCATTAACCGAAGAGCAACAGGAATTGCAGGCGATGGTGAAGGATTTCGTGGATAAGGAAATCGTTCCCTATACCGAAGAAATGGACCGGGAAAATCATGCAAGACCGGAAATCTTCAAGAAGGCAGGGGATATGGGCCTGCTGAACCTGGTTGTTCCGGAAGAATACGGCGGGCCTGGACTGGACAGCATTACCATTGCCACCATCTATGAAGAACTGGGCAAAGGCTGCGCCGGCATCGCCACCTCCATTGCCGCCAACGCACTGGCTTCCTATCCCATTCTGCTGGCTGGCAATGAAGAACAGAAAAAATATCAGTGCGACCTGCTCAACGACGGGAAACTGGCCGCCTTCGCCCTTACCGAACCGGGAGCCGGTTCTGATGCCGGGGCTGTGGCCACCAAAGCCGTGAAAGACGGGGATCACTATGTACTGAACGGGAACAAAGTGTTCATCACCAACGGGGGTATTGCCGATAGCTTCCTGGTGTTCGCCAACACCCGGAAAACCGGCGGCATCCGGGGTCTGACCGCTTTCATCGTTCCCAAAGACACTCCGGGCTTCAGCGTGGGCCGGAAAGAAGACAAAATGGGGATCCGTCCCTCCAACACCTGTGAACTGATCCTGGAAGACGTGGTGGTTCCGGAATCCATGCGGGTGGGCCGGGAAGGCCAGGGCTTCCGCATTGCCATGAACACCCTGGACAGCGCCCGTCCTTTCGTGGCCGCTGTGGCTGTGGGGCTGGCCCAGTCCTGTCTGGACATTGCCGCTCATTACGCCCGGGAGCGGAGACAGTTCGGCCAGCCCATCGCTTCCTTCCAGATGGTCCAGGCCATGATCGCCGATATGGCCATGAAAGTGGAAACCGCCCGTCTCATGGTCCACAAAGCCTGCTGGATGCGTGACCAGGGCGTGGAATTCGGCAAGGAAGCAGCCATGAGCAAATGCTTCGCTTCCGATGTGGCCATGGAAGTGGCTACCGATGCGGTCCAGATCATGGGCGGCTACGGCTACATGAAAGATTATCCCATGGAAAAGAAAATGCGGGATGCCAAGATCCTCCAGATCTACGAAGGCACCAACCAGATCCAGCGGATGGTCATTGCAAACAAGATTCTGTACTGAGGAAAAGGGGTTGCTGCGTGGGCAGCAGCCCTTTTCTGCTGTAATTTTCTGAATACCGCTGTTGTCAAGGCAGGCAAAATATCTTATAATGTTCTATGTATACAATAAAGCGGCTCCTCCGTCTATGGAGTCCAATCGATGGATATAGGAGAGGAAAAAACAAATGATCAGTGCCGGATTGTTAGCGGAAGCGAAAGAAACTGTAAGAGATTTGAGCGTTCGTGAATTGATTGAAGAAGCCATCCGTAACGGAGAAGGGACCTTTTCCGACCGGGGTGCGCTGCGGGTAACCACCGGGACCCATACGGGCCGTTCTCCCAAGGACAAATTCATTGTGGACACCCCTCTGACCCATGATGTGGTGAACTGGAACAACAACCAGCCCTGCAGCCAGGAAACTTTCGACCGGCTCTATGCCAAATGCGAAGAATTCATCAAGACCCACAAGGTCTATGTGAAGAACGTGAAGGCGGGGGCAGACCCCAAATACCAGATCCGGGTGAAATTCATCAACGAAATGGCCTGGCAGACCGTTTTCGTCAGCCAGCTGTTCATCAAGACCGATGAACCCAGCACCGTCCAGGAAGATTTCACGGTAATCTCCCTGCCCAGCGTGGAAGCGGATCCGGCCACGGACCATACCCATTCTGAAACCTTCATCATCCTGAACTTCGACAAGAAAGTGGTCCTGATCGGCGGTGGCATGTACGCCGGGGAACTGAAGAAATCCATTTTCTCCGTGATGAACTACCTGCTGCCCCGTCAGGGCATCCTGACCATGCACTGTTCCTGCAACGAAGGGAACAAGGGAGATGTGGCCCTGTTCTTCGGCCTGTCCGGTACCGGCAAGACCACAGTGGCCCGCATCATCGCAGAGAACAGCGGCATGACTCTGCACAAGCTCAACGGCACTTCCTGCGGCACCGGCGACATCAAGGCGGTGCTCAAGGACATCGGCACACTGGCGGGGGCGGGCGGCATCCTGCTGTATCTGGACGAGATCCAG
>ERZ841120.607-NODE-607-length-22481-cov-8.371533_pt1 | contig 22481 bp, 20 predicted proteins | sample MGYA00519572_ERZ841120 | MGnify/ENA primary metagenome ERZ841120 (study PRJEB31850, sample SAMEA3708890) | human gut metagenome | biome: human gut; feature: human-associated habitat; material: faeces | place: China | collected 2014 ...
TGTGCGCCGCACCCATCAGCATGGGCCGGGGTGAGACTCCCGTGGAGCTGTGCCAGCAGCCGTCCGTTTTGCCTCCTTCATTGCTATCTTTATGCTTTATGAAAGGGGATTTTATCATGCAAGATAAAGCTACAAATCCCGGCAAGACCAGCAGGCCAGAGAAAAATCCTCTGGATGCAAAAACGACCTATCACATTGGCAATCGGTCGTTCGTTGTTGAGCCGGTTTTCAAAGAAGAAAGCCCGGATACCCTGGGCAGCGTTCTCCTTCGCCTGATGAAGTCCGAGAGTGAAAAGCTGTAAATAGCTTTCAAACCCGGCTGACAGAGGCAGCAAATGGCGGTATAATGTGTTCGTACAAGTATATTTGCTATTCGACTGCCTTGACGGAAGGAGAACTTATGAAACAGTCGAATAACAAAAAATCCCGTGACGTGACCGCTTTTCTCTATGAAAGACTTTCCCGTGACGATAATCTTGAAGGCGAAAGCTACAGCATCGGCAATCAAAAGAAGCTGCTTGCCAAAGTCGCAAAGGAAAAAGGCTACACAAATCTGGTTCATTTCCTGGATGACGGCATTTCCGGCGTGACGATGGACCGCCCTGGTTTTGTAGAAATGATCCGCCAGTTGGAACAGGGAAAAGCCGCCGCCGTCTTTGTCAAAGGCCTGTCCCGCCTGGGGCGAAACTACATTGAGGTCGGACGGCTGACGGAAGAATTTTTCCCGGACCATGATATTCGCCTGGTGGCCGTTTCGGATAACATCGACACGGCGGAGGGCGAAAATGAGCTTGCCCCGATCCGCAACCTGTTCAACGAGTGGTATGCCCGCGATATCAGCAAAAAGCGGCGCATCAGCAATAAGATCAAGGGCAATGCCGGTGAGCCGATGGGCCAGCCTCCCTATGGTTACATCAAGGACCCGAATGATCCAAAGCATTGGATCGTGGATGACGAGGCAGCCCAGGTTGTGCGCCGCGTTTACAGCATGACTTTGGAGGGGTTCGGAACAGAGCAGATTGCCGCCCAGCTTGAAAAGGACGATATCCTGACCCCGCGGGCCTACTGGCTCACGAAGGGCATCAAACGCCCCGGCAAGGGCAAACAGCAGCCGCCTACCAAGTGGAACAGCTCCACAATAACCAAAATTCTCTCCCTGCAGGAATACTGTGGTGACATTCTCAATTTCAAAACTTATTCCAAATCCTACAAGAATAAGAAGCGAATCGACAATGACCGTGAGAATTGGGTGGTGTTCCAGGACGTCCATGAGGCGATCATCGAGCGTGCTGTGTATGAGCAGGTGCAGCAGAAGCGGGGCAAAATCCGCAAGCGCCGCACCAACAATGGAGAACACAATATGTTTTCCGGACTGTTGGTCTGCGCCGATTGCGGCAGTAACCTTCACTTTCACTTCAATCAGGGCAATCCGGAGATCAAGTATTTCAACTGCTCCAACTACAAGGGCAATCGCGGCACCTGCACCTCTACCCATTATGTCCGCGTAGACTTCCTGGAGGAAGTAGTGCTGGGAGAGATACGGCGCTTAACGAAATTCGCCAGCCTCTATGAGGACGAATTTGTAAAAGCTGTGATCGGTCATTCCCAGCAGGCGGAACAGACAGACCGCAAGCTGAAGGAAAAAGAGCTAAGAACGCTCCTTGCCCGTGATGAAGAATTGGACGGCCTTTTTGAGCGCATCTATGAGGACAATGTTTCCGGCAAGCTCTCCGATGACCGCTTCGCAAAAATGTCCCGGCGGTATGAGGACGAGCAAAAGGAGCTGGCGGGGAAAATAAAAAAGCTCCGCTCCGAGATAGAGAAGCAGAGCAGCCGTTCCATGACGACAGATATGTTTATCGGTCTTGTCCGCAAGTACACCAGAGCGAGGAAACTGACGCCCCGGATGCTGAACGAACTGGTTGAAAAGATCGAAGTATTCAATGCGGAGAAGATCGACGGCGTATGGGAGCAGCGGCTTCGCATCCACTATAACTGCGTCGGAACGATTGAGATTCCAACGGTGCTGCCCCTGCCGATCCCGGAAGTGTCCGTAAATACAAGAAAAGGCGTAGTCGTCAACTACGCCCCCTGTGAACTCGCGGTATAAAAAGCGAGTGTTCTTACAGCCTTTCAAATGCTATAAGAACACTCGCCATGGTTGCGGAGGCAGGACTCGAACCTACGACCTCCGGGTTATGAGCCCGACGAGCTACCGACTGCTCTACTCCGCGATATGGGTGCATCTCTCGATTGCCTGAGTATTATACCACGGTGCGCCCCGGTTGTCAATAGGTATTTTTTCGTTCTTTCGGGGAAGGTCCGTCGGGAGCCGTCGGAAACATGCTCCCCTGCCAAGCACGGCCCGGAACGGGATTCCAGAGCCGTCAGAAAATTTTGCTCCCCTGCCCCGGCGGAAAAAACATCCCTCAGACGTGCAGGAACCCCCGGCAGCCCAACTCCGAATATTCCCGAAAGCCCAGGGACCGGTAAAAGGCCAGGGTCCTTGGGGTGTCGTCAGTGGTCAGTTGAATCTGGCGCACAGCGGCATACCGGTCCAGCACCGCCTCCATCAACGCCCTGCCAATGCCCCGGCGCTGATGCTCCGGGTACACCAGGATGTCCTGCACGAACACGATGGTGGCCCCGTCCCCTACCGCCCGGACCAGCCCCAGCAGCTTCTCGCCCTCGTAGGCCCCCAGGACCAGCAGGGAATTCCGAAAACCACGAGCCATGGCCTCCGGGTCCCGGGTGTAGGCGGTCCAGCCCACCGCCGCATAAAGGGGCAGAACTTCCTCCGCTTTATATTGGGTATATTCCCGAATTTCCATACTTTTTCTCCTTTTTCGGTCCGTCACAGAGGCCGTTCCATATATTTTTTCGTCTCCCGGAAGCCCAGAGCCTCGTAAAGCCCCAAGGCCGGGGCGTTCCGGCAGAACACCTTCAGCTCCATCTTGACGGCTCCCCGCTCGGCGGCCAAGGCCGCAAAAGCCCGGCACAAGGCCTTGCCTGCGCCCTTGCCCCGATGGGCCTCCTGCACATACAGGGCATCCAGCCGGGCCACGGGCCGGTACAGCATCCCCGGCAGTTCGTACACCAGGCCGTACAGATACCCCACCACCCGGCATCCTCCTCCGCCACGAAGGCCACGCAGTCTTCCTCATCCAGCAGCCGGGCGTAATTGTCCGCCACGGTGAGGGTCGGGTCCATATTGGCATCGAATTGGGCCTCAAAGCGGATGAGTTCCGTCAGCGGGGCATCCATGGCCGCCCCGTCCTTCGCTTGCGCTTGCCGAATATGCATAGGCTCCTTCTTTCTCTTTTTCAAAAACTCCGTGAGAAAGGGTCTCTTTCTCACGGGAAAAGGTCTTACTGATTCTTATTTATCCAGCGCCAGGGCGATATGCACATCATCCAACTGCTTCTGCTCGACAGGACTGGGGGCGCCCATCATCAGGTCCTGAGCGTTCTTGTTCATGGGGAAGGTAATGACCTCCCGGATGGACTCCTCGCCGGTCAGCAGCATGATGAGCCGGTCCACGCCGGGGGCAGCGCCCGCATGGGGGGGTGCGCCGTAGCAGAAGGCGTTGTACATGGCCGGGAACTTGGCCTTCACATCGTCCTCGCCCAGGCCCACCAGCTCAAAGGCCTTGACCATAATCTCCGGATCATGATTCCGGACAGCGCCAGAGGCGGACTCGTAGCCGTTGCACACCAGGTCATACTGGTTGGCGTTGATGGCAAGCAGCTTCTCGGTGTCGCCCTCGGCCTCCTCCAGGGCTTTCAGGCCGCCCTGAGGCATAGAGAAGGGGTTGTGGCAGAATTCCAGCGCACCGGATTCCTCGCCGATTTCGTACATGGGGAAGTCCACGATCCAGCACAGGGCGTACTGCTCCTCATCAAAGTGGCCGGGGATGCGCTTGCCCATCAGCGCCCGGATGACACCGGCGGTCTTCTGAGCCGCAGACAGCTTGCCCGCCGCCATGCACACGAAGCTGCCGGGCTTCAGGCCCAGCCGCTCCTTCAGGCCGTCAATGCAGTCGGGCAGGAACTTGGAGATGCCGCCCACCAGAGCGCCATTCTCGTCCAACCGGAACCAGCAGGCCTTGTTGCCGGTCTGGACCTCCACGTCCGCCACCAGCTTATCGATCCATTTCCGGGTCTCGTGGAAATCCTCCACCGCCACGGCCTTGACCACATTGCCCTCGAAGGGTCCGAAGCCGCAGCCCTGGACCAGGTCGGTCACGTCCTGAATTTCCAGGTCGATACGCAGGTCGGGCTTGTCGGAGCCGTAGCGCTCCATGGCCTCTTTATAAGGAATATGCCGGAAGGGGGCCTGGGACACCCGCTTATACTTGCCGAATTCCTCAAAGACCGGCACCAGCACCGTCTCCAACGTGTCCAGCACGTCCTCCTGAGAGGCGAAGGCCATTTCCATATCCAGCTGATAGAACTCGCCGGGAGTCCGGTCGGCCCGGGCATCCTCGTCCCGGAAGCAGGGGGCGATCTGGAAATACTTGTCAAATCCGGCGGTCATCAGCAGCTGCTTGAACTGCTGGGGAGCCTGGGGCAGGGCATAGAACTTGCCGGGATGGTTCCGGGCCGGCACCAGGTAATCCCGTGCGCCCTCCGGAGAGGAGGAGGTCAGGATGGGGGTGGTAATTTCCAGGAAGCCCTGCTGGGTCATCAGCTGACGGAGCCGGGCCACCACGTTGCACCGCAGAACAATGTTCTTTTTCACCGCCGGGTTCCGCAGATCCAGGAACCGGTACTTGAGCCGGGTGTTCTCGTCGGCCTCCTTGGACTTGTTGATCTCGAAGGGCAGGCTGTTGTAGCGGCACTTGCCCAGCACCTGAATGTCGGTGGGCTCGATCTCGATGTCGCCGGTGGGCTGCTTGGGATTCTTGCTCTCCCGCTCCCGGACGATGCCGGTCACTTGCAGGGTGGATTCCTTATTCACGCCCTTGACACGGGCCATCATTTCCTCGTTCTGGATGACCACCTGGGTGGTGCCGTAGTAGTCCCGCAGGACCAGGAAGGCAAAGTTTGCGCCCACCTCCCGGAGGTTTTCCATCCATCCGGCGATGGTGACGGTTTTCCCTGCGTCCGTGAGCCGCAGCTCGCCGCAGGTATGGGTTCTGGATTGACGCATTGGGTATATCCCCTCTTATCTCTGAAATAACGGCCTTATTTTCTCACAAATCCCGGCGTTTGTCAATCGTTCCGAAAAGAATTTCGTGCCTTTCCCCATCCCGACGGCTTTTTCTGTCGGGCACTTCCAGAAAATGGCAGCGTTTTTCCGGGTGCGGCATGCGAATCTGAAAAAGTTTGAAATTTTTCGATTTTTCGGATTGATTTTACGGGAACTTTGGCATATAATTTACAGGCAAGCAATTCGGAGCGTCTTTTCTCCGAAGTACCGAGGTGATCGCCATGCTGAATATCGTGCTGGTGGAGCCGGAGATCCCCCAGAACTGCGGGAACATCGCCCGCACCTGCGCCGCTACCCATTCCGTACTGCATCTCATCCGTCCGCTGGGCTTTGACATTTCCGAAAAAGCCGTCCGCCGGGCCGGATTGGATTACTGGTCGGAGGTCGATGTGCGGGTCTATGAAAACCTGGAGGATTTCTTCGCAAAAAATACGGTCCGGGAAATGTGGTGCCTTTCTACGAAGGCCCCAAGGGGTTACACCGAGGCTTCCTATTCCGACGGCTGCTTCCTGTTCTTCGGGAAGGAGTCCAAGGGCCTTCCGGAGGAATTTCTGGAGGCCCATCGGCAGGAGACCGTCCGCATCCCCATGTTCCCGGGGATACGCAGTCTGAATCTCAGCAACAGCGTGGCCGTCACCGTTTACGAGGCACTGCGTCAGTTGGATTTCCCCGGCTTGCAGGATCACGGTAAAATGTGGGAAAATTCCCCGACATAATGGAGGTCAATGAAATGAACTACAACAAGAAGTCCATTGAGGACATTGACGTTTCCGGCAAGCGTGTGCTCTGCCGCTGCGATTTCAATGTGCCCACCAAGGACGGCAAGATCACTTCCGACAAGCGGATCGTGGCTGCCATGCCCACCATTGAATATCTGGTGAACCACGGAGCCAAGGTCATCCTCTGCTCCCACATGGGCAAGCCCAAGGGCGAGTACAAGCCCGAGCTGAGCCTGAAGGTGGTGGCTGACCGCATCAGCGAGTTGCTGGGCAAACCCGTCACCATGGCCAGTGACGTGGCCGGTCCCGATTCTCAGGCCAAGGCCGCCGCTCTGAAGGACGGCGACGTGATGCTGTTGGAGAACACCCGCTTTGAAAAGGGCGAGACCAAGAACGACCCGGAGCTTTCCAAGAAGCTGGCCTCTCTGGCCGACATCTTTGTGAACGATGCCTTCGGCACCGCTCACCGGGCCCACTCCTCCACCGCCGGTGTGGCTGACTACCTGCCCGCCGTGTGCGGCTTCCTGGTGCAGAAGGAAGTTTCCATCATGGGCAAGGCCCTGGCAGACCCGGAGCGTCCCTTCGTGGCCATTCTGGGCGGCGCAAAGGTCTCCGACAAGCTGAACGTCATCAACAACCTGCTGGAGAAGGTGGACACCCTCATCATCGGCGGCGGCATGGCGTACACCTTCCTGGCTGCCAAGGGTTACAGCGTGGGTACTTCCCTGCTGGACTCCGAGAAGATCGACTACTGCAAGGACATGATGGCCAAGGCCGCGGCCAAGGGCGTGAAGCTGCTGCTGCCCATCGACACCGTGGTGGCCGCCTCCTTCCCGAACCCCATTGACGGCGACATTGCCGTGGAGACCGTGTCCGCCGATGCCATCCCCGCCGACAAGATGGGCCTGGACATCGGTGAAAAGACCCGTGCCCTGTTTGCCGAAGCCGTGAAGTCCGCCAAGACCGTGGTCTGGAACGGACCCATGGGCGTGTTTGAGAATCCCACCCTGGCCAAGGGCACCATCGCCGTGGCCCAGGCCCTGGCCGATTCCTCTGCCGTGACCATCGTCGGCGGCGGCGACAGCGCTGCTGCCTGCGAGCAGCTGGGCTTCGCCGACAAGATCACCCACATTTCCACCGGCGGCGGCGCTTCCCTGGAGTTCCTGGAGGGCCTGGAGCTGCCCGGCATCGCCTGCCTGCAGGACAAGTAATTTTTTCGATTGATTTCCGGTGCCTCCCGGAGTCCCTCCGGGAGGCAGAATTTCGCCAATTTTCATCGCAGTGCGATGCACATATATTTGAAGGAGATAAGAAACCATGAACAGAAAGTACCGCAAGACCATCATTGCTGGCAACTGGAAGATGAACAAGACCCCCAGCGAGACCAAGGAATTTATGACCGCCCTCAAGGGCATGCTGCCCCGTGGCCGCTGGTGTGATATTGCCCTGTGCGTGCCCGCCGTCTGCATCCCCGCCGCCGTCCGTGCCATGCGGGAGACCCGTGTGGGCATCGGCGCCGAGAACTGCAACGCCAATCCCTCCGGCGCTTACACCGGTGAGATCGCCACCAATATGCTGGTGGACGCAGGCTGCAAGTACGTCATCATCGGCCATTCCGAACGCCGGGCCATGGGCGAGACCAACGAGGACGTAAACGCCAAGGTTCTGGCCGCTCTGGAAGCGGGCCTCATCCCCATCATGTGCTGCGGCGAGACCCTGGAGCAGCGGGAAACCGGCATCACCTCCGAGTGGATTGCCATGCAGATCAAAGCCGGCCTGAAGGGCGTGCCTGAGGAGAAGATCCGCAAGATCGTCATCGCCTACGAGCCCATCTGGGCCATCGGCACCGGCCGGACCGCTACCCCCGAGCAGGCTCAGGAGGTCTGCGAGGAGATCCGGACCGTGGTCCGTAAGCTGTACAGCTCCAAGGTTGCCCGTGCCGTGTCCATCCTGTACGGCGGCTCCATGAACGACAAAAACGCCTACGAGCTGCTCGCTCAGCCCGACATCGATGGCGGCCTCATCGGCGGCGCTTCCCTGGTGCCTGAGAAGTTCGTGAAGATCATCGAATCTGCCAACCAGAACGCAGAATAATACGGAATCTTCGGCGGCGCAGGCGGGTTATTCCCCTGCGCCGCTTCCGATTTCAAAGAAGGATGTAAACATGGAAACGAAAATTTTCCCGGCCGCTGACCCGGCCACCCCAGCCCTGGCAGCCCGGATCATCCGCTCCGGCGGGCTGGTGGCCATCCCCACGGAGACCGTTTACGGTCTGGGGGCCGACGGCCTGAATCCGGAGGCCGTGGCCAAAATCTTCATCGCCAAGGGCCGCCCCCAGGATAACCCCCTCATTCTTCATGTGACCGGCCCGGAGCAGATGGACGCTCTCTGCCACGACATTCCCGCAAGCGCCTACCTGCTGGCGGAAAAATTCTGGCCCGGTCCCCTGACCATGGTGCTGCCCGCGCGGGACATCATCCCCCGGGAGACCACGGCGGGCCTTGCAACGGTGGCCCTCCGCTGCCCGGACAACGCCGTCACACGGGAGATCATCCGCCTTTCCGGCACGCCCATCGCCGCCCCCTCCGCCAATCTGTCCGGCAAGCCCTCCACCACCACGGCCGCCCATGTGTACGCCGACCACGCAGGCCGCATTGAGGCCATCGTGGACGGTGGTCCCTGCCGGGTGGGGGTGGAATCCACCATCATCGACCTGACCGAGGACCGGCCCAGGCTGCTGCGGCCCGGCGGCATCACCCCGGAGCAGCTTCTGGACACCCTGGGGGACCTGGTAGTAGACAAGGCCGTCACGGCCCAGATCGACAAAGACGCCGTGGTGAAGGCCCCCGGCATGAAATACCGCCATTACGCCCCCCAGGCCCCCGTGACCATCGTGGCCGGGAGCCGGGAAAAGGCGGCGGCGTACATCCACCGGCATTTCGAGCCGGGGGACCGGGTGCTGTGCTTCCACGAAGAACTGCCCCTGTACGCCCACTGCGACCCCCTGGCCTACGGAGACGAGGCCGATGCGGCGACGCTGTCCGCCGGACTGTTCGCCGCCCTGCGGGAGCTGGACAGCCCCACCGTCCATCACATTTACGCCCGCTGTCCGGTAGGGGGCGGCATCGCCTACGCCGTCCAGAACCGGCTGAAAAAGGCCGCCGCCTTCCAGATCGTGGATGCGGAGGCCGAGGCATGATCTTCGGTATCACCGGCGGCACCGGCTGCGGCAAGACCACGGCCCTGGAGGCCCTCCATAGCCTGGGCGGCGTGTGTCTGGACTGCGACGCCATCTATCACGACCTGCTGAAAACCGACAAAGCCCTGCTTGCCGCCATCGAAGGCCGGTTCCCCGGCGTGGTAAAAGCGGACCAACTGGACCGGAAGGCCCTGGGCAGCCGGGTTTTTGCCGACCCGGCTGCTTTGGCGGACCTGAACACCATTACCCACGCCGCCGTGACGAAAAAGGTCCTGGAATTGCTGCCCAAGGATGGGACGCCCGCCGCCATCGACGCCATCGGCCTCTTTGAAAGCGGCCTGGACCAACTTTGCGGCGTAACCGTTGGGATTTTAGCCCCGAAAGCGGACCGGCTCCGGCGCATCATGGCCCGGGACGGCATTTCGGAAAGCTATGCCCAAATGCGTCTGGATGCCCAGCCGGAGGACAGCTACTTCCGGGAAAAATGCGGCTTTATTCTGGAAAATACCGGAACGGAGGCGGATTTCCTCCAGAAATCCATTGATTTTTTCCAGAAATTCCTATAAAATCTTATAAAAAGGAGACTTTCTTATGACCACCGACGAACTCCGCAGCCAGCTTCTGGCTGCCCCCAAGAACGGCTACACCCGCATCAACGAGACCCAGCGGGCCGAGATGGAGGCCTACTGCAAGCGCTACGCTGCCTTCATGGATGCCTGCAAGACCGAGCGGGAGGCCACTGCCTGGACCGCCAAGGCTGCCGAGGACCACGGCTTCAAGCCCTTCATGGCAGGAATGGCCCTGAACCCCGGCGATAAGATTTATTATGTCAACCGTAAAAAGAGCATCATCCTGGCCGTCATGGGCGAAAAGAGCCTTGCCGAGGGTGCTAACATCTGCGCCGCTCACGTGGACTCTCCCCGGATGGACCTGAAGCCCAATCCCCTGTATGAGGATTCCGAAATTGCCTACTTCAAGACCCACTACTACGGCGGCATCAAGAAGTATCAGTGGCCCACCGTGCCCCTGGCCCTTCACGGTGTTGTGTACCGGAAGGACGGCAGCGTCATCACCGTCACCGTCGGCGAGGACGACACCGACCCGGTGCTGGTGGTCTCCGACCTGCTCATCCACCTGTCCGCCGATCAGATGAAGAAGCCCCTGGCCGAAGGTATCGCCGGGGAACAGCTGAACGTCATCCTGGGCACGGAGCCCATCGAGGGCGAGGGCAGTGACCTGGTGAAGCTGAACGTGATGAAGCTGCTGAACAAAAAGTACGGCCTCATCGAGGAGGACTTCCTTTCCGCCGAGCTGACCATCGTCCCCGCCGGCAAGTGCCGGGAGGTGGGTCTGGACCGGAGCCTGCTGGGCGCTTACGGCCACGACGACCGGGTCTGCGCTTACGCCGAAATTGAGCCCCTGCTGAGCATGGGTACCCCCACCCACACTGCCGTGTGCATCCTGGCCGACAAGGAAGAGATCGGCTCCGTGGGCATCTCCGGTATGCAGAGCCAGGCCTTTGAGCATTTCATGGGCGGCCTGTGCGCCATTCAGGGCGTGGAGCTGCGGGACTGCTTCGCCAACTCCTTCTGCCTGTCCGCCGATGTGTCCAACGCCTTCGACCCCAACTTCGCCGAGACCTGCGACAAGCGGAACAACAGCCAGCTGAACTACGGCGTGGCCATCTGCAAGTACACCGGCAGCCGGGGCAAGGGCGGCGCTTCCGACGCCTCCGCCGAGGCCATGGGCCATGTGCGCTCCACGTTGGACAAGGCCGGGGTCATCTGGCAGATCGCAACGCTGGGCAAGGTAGACCAGGGCGGCGGCGGCACCGTGGCCGCCTACATGGCCAACCGGAACATCGTCACCGTGGATGCGGGCGTGCCGGTGCTGTGTATGCACGCCCCCTGGGAGCTGGTCAGCAAGCTGGACTGCTATATGACCATGAAGGCCTGCGAGGCCATTTACCTGGCATAAATTTTCAAGCGGCAGCGGGAGAACCCCTCCCCTGCCGCTTCTTTTTTGCAGTAACACAAGCGGCGCAGCCGATTTTTTCGACTGCGCCGCTGATTTTTGCCGTATTTTCACGGTCCGTATGGCTCTTGTCCGTCTCCCCCACAGACGGCAAGAGGGCCCCGGAGACGAGCAAAGCGCATCCGTCGGCGTACATAGGGTACGGTAGGATGCGCTTTGGGAAGTAAGTGAAAACGCTTTTTCCTTTTTGTTCCGTCCGTATGTTCACGGTCCGGAGCGCTCTTGTCCGTCTTTTACGCCCCCGGCCAGACGGCAAGAGGGCCCCGGAGACGAGCAAAGCGCATCCGTCGGCGTACATAGAGTACGGTAGGATGCGCTTTGGGAAGTAAGTGAAAATGCTTTTTCTTTCTGATTTTCACTTACATTTTCACGGTCCGGGGCGCTCTTGTCCGTCTGAGTCTTAGAGATGTAACACTCTATCCTTAATCTCCTGGGTCCGGCCCTGGTTCCAGTATTGGGTCCCGATGTAGCCGCAGGTCCGCCGGGCCACGTTCATCTTGCTCTGGTCCGTGTTGCCGCACTGGGGGCAGACCCAGATGAGCTTCCCGTCGGTGTCCTCCTGAATCTCAATTTCGCCGTCAAAGCCGCAGACCTGGCAATAATCGCTCTTGGTGTTCAACTCGGCGTACATGATGTTGTCGTAAATGAACTGCATGACCTGCAGAACGGCATCGATGTTGTTCTGCATATTCGGCACTTCCACATAGCTGATCGCCCCTCCGGGGGACAGCTGCTGGAACTCGGACTCGAAGGCCAGCTTGGTGAAGGCGTCAATTTGCTCGGTCACATGGACGTGGTAGGAGTTGGTGATGTAGCTCTTGTCCGTGATGCCGGGGATGATGCCGAAGCGATTCTGCAGGCACTTGGCGAACTTGTAGGTGGTGGATTCCAGAGGCGTACCGTAGAGGGAGTAATCGATGTTCTCCGCTGCCTTCCACTCGGCGCATTTGTCGTTCATCTTCTGCATGACCTTCAGGGCGAAGGGCTTGGCGTCGGCGTCGGTGTGGGAGTGGCCGGTCATGTAGCGGACACACTCATAAAGGCCCGCATAGCCCAGGGAAATGGTGGAATAGCCGCCGTAGAGCAGTTTGTCGATGGGTTCGCCCTTTTCCAGCCGGGCCAAAGCGCCGTACTGCCAGAGGATGGGGGCCGCATCAGAAAGCGTGCCCTTCAGCCGGTCATGGCGGCACCGGAGGGCCCGGTGGCACAGCTCCAGCCGCTCCTCAAAAATATTCCAGAACTTGTCCATGTCCCGTCCGGAGGACAGGGCCACGTCCGGCAGGTTGATGGTGACCACACCCTGATTGAACCGGCCATAGTATTTGGGCTTCCCCGGCTCATAATTCTTGGCGTTGGCGATGTTGTCCCAGCCGTTGCCGGACCGGTCCGGGGTCAGGAAGGACCGGCAGCCCATGCAGGTGTACACGTCGCCGTGACCGGCGGTCTCGCCCTTGGAGAGCTTGTACTCCCGCATTTTCTTCTCGCTGATGTAGTCCGGCACCATCCGCTTGGCGGTGCACTGGGCCGCCAGCCGAGTCAGATACCAGTAGGGAGTCCCCTCGGTAACATTGTCCTCCTCCAGCACGTAAATGAGCTTGGGGAAGGCAGGGGTGATCCACACGCCGCTTTCGTTCTTCACGCCCTGGTAGCGCTGGCGGAGCATTTCTTCGATGATAAGGGCCAGGTCCTTCTTCTCCTGGTCGTTCCGGGCCTCGTTCAGATACATGAACACGGTGATGAACGGAGCCTGGCCGTTGGTGGTCATCAGGGTGACCACCTGATACTGGATGGTCTGTACGCCCCGGCGGACCTCGTCCCGAAGCCGCTCCTCCACCACACGGGAAATTTGCTCCTCACTTGGAGTAACGCCAAAGACCTTCATTTCCTGGTCCACGGCCCGGCGGATCTTCTCCCGGCTCACCTGTACGAAGGGAGCCAGGTGGGTCAGGCTGATGGACTGGCCGCCGTACTGGTTGGAGGCCACCTGAGCAATGATCTGGGTGGCAATGTTGCAGGCGGTGGAGAAGGAATGGGGCTTCTCGATAAGGGTGCCGGAAATAACCGTGCCGTTCTGGAGCATATCCTCCAGATTGATGAGGTCGCAGTTGTGCATATGCTGGGCATAGTAATCGGAGTCGTGGAAGTGGATGATGCCCGCCTCATGGGCGGCCACAATCTCCTGGGGCAGCAGGATGCGCTTGGTGATGTCCTTGGACACCTCACCGGCCATGTAGTCCCGCTGAACGGCGTTGATCGTGGGGTTCTTGTTGGCGTTCTCCTGCTTCACTTCCTCGTTGTTGCACTCGATGAGGCTCAGGATGCGGCCGTCGGTAGTATTGGACTGGCGCAGGAGACTGCGGGTATAGCGGTAAGTAATATACTCCTTGGCCACTTCAAAAGCGCCGTGGGCCATGATGGCCTTCTCCACCAGGTCCTGAATTTCTTCCACCGCCGGGCTGCGGCCCATTTCCTCGCAGGAAATCTCCACGCTCTCGGCGATACGGCTGATCTGCAGCGGCGTCATGCGGACGCCTTCTTCGACGGCGTTGTTGGCCTTGGTGACGGCCATCCTGATCTTATCAATGTCAAAAACGACTTCTGCACCGTTTCTCTTAATAATTTTCATAGATGCTCTCCCTTCTGGCGCACCCTCGCAGGCCCCTTGGACCTGTTGCGCCGTGCATGGACTATTATACTAGATATTGTGGTTTTGTCAAGAGCAAATCGCTATATCTTGTAGGAATTCTGAGGGACGCTGTTTTGTTCCGGTTCCATGGGCTTTTGGCGTTCGGCCCGGCGGGGAGAAAAGTTCCGGAAATTCCGGTGGACGGGGGCAGGAACGGTTGAAATACAGGAAAATCTGTTGTATAATGCAGGAAAAGCTGCGCCTGACCTGTAATGGGATTTTGGGCGGGAAAAGGCGGGATTATCATGGAGACAACGATTTTTGGAAAAACGCCGGGGGGCAGTCTTGCCCATCTTTACACCATCACCGGCGGCGGTGTGACGGCGAAGGTATCGGATTTTGGGGCCACGCTGGTGCAGCTGTGGGTGCCGGATAAGCATGGCGACCTGGCCGACGTGGTGCTGGGCTACGACACGGCGGAGGAATACGCCGACCACGATGGCTGTCTGGGAGCCACCGTGGGCCGCAACGCCAACCGGATTCACAACGCTGCCTTTCCCCTGGCGGGCCGCAGTGTACAGCTGACGGCAACGGAGGGGCCAAATAACCTGCACAGCGGCCCGGACTTCTACTTCAAGCGCATGTGGCAGGTGGAGGAATACAACGAGCACACCATCTGCTTCCATCTGGAAAGCCCCAGCGGCGACCAGGGCTTCCCCGGCAATGCGGACATCCATGTGCGCTACGCCCTGACCCCGGAGGCCACCCTGGTCATCACCTATGACGGCATCTGCGACCGGCCCACGGTGTTCAACATGACCAACCACAGCTATTTCAACATGGCAGGCCACGAGAGAAGCGAGCTTTGCATGGACCAGGAGCTGACCATGGCCGCCCGACATTTCCTACCGGACGACGCCGCCAGCATCCCCACAGGGGAGCTGCGCAACGTGGTGGGGACCCCCATGGACTTCCGGACTCCCAAGCCCATCGGCCGGGACCTGAACGAAGATTACGAGGCTCTTCTTTTGCAGCACGGCTATGACCATAATTTTGAGGTGTTCTGCAATCCGGCAGCCATTCTGAAGGACCCCCATTCCGGCCGGACCATGGCCGTCACCACTGACTGCCCCGGTATCCAGCTTTACTCCGGCAATTTCCTGGACGTCATGGGCAAAAACGGCGTCCACTACCCCAAGCACGGCGGCGTGGCCTTGGAGACCCAATACTACCCGGACAGCGTGAACCATCCGGAGTGGAAGCAGCCCATTTTCCAGGCGGGTGAGCCCTACCACAGCGTCACCGCTTACCACTTCTACAACTAAACCCAAAAATTCATACCTCCCCCGGAAATGCACCAAGCGACAGGATGAGCATACACTGTCCTGTAAGCACTTTTGCTGCTACATTTCTAGGGGAGGTTTTTCCTATGGCTGAAACCATGCGTGCCAATCGCTGCGACGACCCCGGGGCGATGGCCATTCACACCCGGAAGATCACCGATTCCTGCCGGGATAAGGACTGCATCGAGGACCTGCGGGTCTATCTGACCAAGGGGTCCCAGTGCCTGCTGGACACGGCCTCCAGCGCCAAGGTCCGCTGCGCCGAGCTGATGACCACCTACATCGACGTGGAGCCGGTGGCCTTCGACCGGAACCACTACTGCATCGACGTGACGTTTTACTACCGCATCCTGGCCGACGCAGTCATCGGGGCTGTCCGCCCGGCCACTTTATACGGCCTGGCGGTCTTTTCCAAGCGGGTAGCCCTCTGCGGTGAGGACAGTCACGCCCACATCTTCACCAGCGGCACCCGTCTGGGCGAGCCGGACGGAGCCACCATCCAGAGCGCCAACAAGCCCACCGCCGTGGTGGAGGTCCTGGACCCAATGGTCCTGAGTTCCTGCGTCCGGGAGGTCTGCGAGTGCAAAGAGACCACTTCCTGCCAGATTCCCGCCTGCGTCCGGGGGATGTTTGACGATGAACTGGTCCTGTCCGGGGATCGGCGGCGGTTGTTCGTGACCCTGGGGCAGTTCTCCGTGATCCGATTGGAGCGGGATGCCCAGATCGTGGTCCCGGTGCTGGATTACAGCATCCCCACGAAGGAATGCTGCGACAATCCCGGCTGCGCCGAAGACCCCTGCGAGCTGTTCTCGAAAATCCCCTTCCCGGTGGGGCAATTTGCCTCCCGTGGCTGCGACAACAAGCCCAAAGGGGACAAATGCTGCTACACCACCACCTAAAAGGTCCGGATTTTCCGGAAAAAGCGCAAAAATGCCCCAAGGCCAAAGCCTTGGGGCATGATTTTTGGAAAGGACCGGAATTACTCGCCGATGATCTCGGTGACAACGCCGGAACCGACGGTACGGCCACCCTCACGGATAGCGAACCGCAGGCCCTTCTCGATAGCGATCGGGGTGATCAGCTCCACGCTCATCACGACGTTATCGCCGGGCATGCACATCTCAACGCCCTCGGGCAGAGTGATGATGCCGGTCACGTCAGTGGTACGGAAGTAGAACTGCGGACGATAGTTGTTAAAGAAGGGGGTGTGACGGCCGCCTTCTTCCTTGGACAGGACGTAGACCTGGCCCTTGAACTTGGTGTGGGGGTGAATGGAACCGGGCTTTGCCAGAACCTGGCCACGCTCGATGTTCTTCTTGTCGATACCACGCAGCAGAGCGCCGATGTTGTCGCCGGCTTCTGCGTAGTCCAGCAGCTTGTGGAACATTTCGATGTCGGTGACGACGGTGTTCAGCTTGTCCTCACGCAGGCCAACGATTTCCACGGGCTCGTTCTTCTTGACAACGCCACGCTCCACACGGCCGGTAGCCACGGTGCCACGGCCGGAGATGGTGAACACGTCCTCGACGGGCATCAGGAAGGGCTGGTCAGCCTTACGGTCAGGAGTGGGGATATAGTCGTCAACGGCGTCCATCAGCTCCTTGATGCAAGCGTAAGCAGGATCGCTGGGGTCCTTGGACTCGCAGATCAGAGCGTTCAGAGCGGAACCCTTGATGATGGGGGTGTCGTCGCCGGGGAACTCGTACTCGTTCAGGGTCTCACGGACCTCCATCTCGACCAGCTCCAGCAGCTCCTCGTCGTCCACCTGATCGCACTTGTTCAGGAACACAACGATATAGGGCACGCCGACCTGACGGGCCAGCAGCAGGTGCTCACGGGTCTGAGCCATGGGGCCGTCGGTAGCAGCGATGACCAGGATAGCGCCGTCCATCTGAGCAGCGCCGGTGATCATGTTCTTGATATAGTCGGCGTGGCCCGGGCAGTCGACGTGGGCATAGTGCCGCTTGTCGGTCTCGTACTCAACGTGAGCGGTGTTGATCGTGATACCACGAGCCTTCTCCTCGGGAGCCTTATCGATGGAAGCGTAGTCCTCGAACTGGGCCTGTCCCTTCAGAGCCAGGTACTTGGTGATCGCAGCGGTCAGAGTGGTCTTGCCGTGGTCAACGTGGCCGATGGTGCCGATGTTGACATGGGGCTTGGTTCTTTCAAACTTTTGCTTAGCCATTTTTGAAAATCCTCCTAAAAAGTGATTTAATGTTACTCGGTCATATACCAGACGGGAACATCATACTACAAAACAGTACGAAATACAAGAGAAATTTTTGAAAACTCTCTCTTATTTCATTCTGGCTTTGATGATCTCCTCTGCCTTAGACTTGGGCAGCTCGGTGTAGTGGCTGGGCTCCATGGAGTAGTTGCCGCGGCCCTGGGTCTTGGAACGCAGGTCGGTGGCGTAGCCGAACATCTCGGCCAGAGGCACGTTGGCGTCCACCTGCACGCTGCCGGTCCGGGTGATCTGACCCAGAATGTTGCCCCGGCGGGCAGTGATGTCGCCGATGACCACGCCCATATACTCATCGGGCACGTTCACGCTAACCTTCATGATGGGCTCCAGGATCGCGGGATTCGCCTTCCGGCAGGCATCCTTGAAGGCCATGGAACCGGCGATCTTAAATGCCATTTCGGAGGAGTCCACCTCGTGGTAAGAGCCGTCGAACAGCGTGACCTTCACATCCACAACGGGGAATCCGGCCAGCACGCCGGCCTGCATGGCGCCCTGAATACCGGCGTCCACAGCGGGGATATATTCCTTGGGGATGGCGCCGCCCACGACGGCGTTGACGAACTCGTAACCCTTGCCGGGCTCGTTGGGCTCCACATGAATCTTGACGTGACCATACTGGCCCTTACCGCCGGACTGACGGGCATACTTGGTCTCCTGATCCACAGCCTTGCGGATGGTCTCCTTGTATGCGACCTGGGGAGCGCCCACGTTGGCCTCCACCTTGAACTCCCGGAGCAGACGGTCCACGATGATCTCCAGGTGCAGCTCGCCCATACCGGCGATGATGGTCTGACCGGTCTCCTCATCGGTGTAGGTCTTGAAGGTGGGGTCTTCCTCGGCCAGCTTGGCCAGAGCAATGCCCATCTTCTCCTGACCGGCCTTGGTCTTGGGCTCGATGGCGACCCGGATAACGGGCTCGGGGAACACCATGGACTCCAGGATGATGGGATGCTCCTCATCGCAGAAGGTATCGCCGGTGGTGGTGTTCTTCACACCCACGGCGGCGGCAATGTCGCCGGCGTACACGGTGTCGATGTCTTCCCGATGGTTGGCGTGCATCTGCAGGATACGGCCCAGCCGCTCCTTGGTGCCCTTGGTGCAGTTCAGGACCGTGGTGCCCTTATCCAGCGTACCGGAGTACACACGGAAGTAGCACAGCTTGCCCACATAGGGGTCGGTCGCGATCTTGAATGCCAGAGCGGAGAAGGGTGCGTCGTCGGAAGCAGGACGGAAATCCTCTTCCTCGGTGTCGGGGTTGATGCCCTTGATGCCCTTCTTATCCAGGGGGCTGGGCATATAATCCACCACGGCATCCAGAACTTCCTGCACGCCCTTGTTCTTGTAGGAAGTACCGCACACGATGGGCACCATCTCGTTGGCGATGGTGGCCTTCCGAATGACGGCCTTGATCTCGGGAACGGTGATCTCCTCGCCTTCCAGGTACTTCATGGCCAGGTCGTCATCCAGAGCGGTGACGGCGTCCAGCAGCTTTTCATGGTACTCGTTGGCCAGGTCCACCATATCCTCGGGGATGTCCTCCACACGGACGTCCTTGCCCAGTTCATCATAGAACACATTGGCCTTCATGGTCAGAAGGTCGATGTTGCCCTTGAAGAAGGCTTCGGAGCCGATGGGCAGCTGGATGGCGACGGCGTTGCACTTGAGCCGCTCGTCGATCATCCGCAGGACCCGATAGAAGTCGGCGCCCATGATGTCCATCTTGTTGACGTAGATCATCCGGGGGACCTTGTACTCGTCGGCCTGACGCCAGACGGTCTCGGTCTGAGGCTCCACGCCGCCCTTGGCGCACAGCACGGTAACAGCACCGTCCAGAACACGCAGAGAACGCTCCACCTCAACGGTGAAGTCCACGTGGCCCGGGGTATCGATGATGTTCAGCCGGCAGCCCTTCCAGAAGCAGGTGGTAGCGGCGGAGGTGATGGTGATGCCACGCTCCTGCTCCTGGGCCATCCAGTCCATGGTAGCGGAGCCGTCGTGGGTCTCACCGATCTTGTAGTTACGGCCGGTGTAGAAAAGGATACGCTCGGTCGTAGTGGTCTTACCGGCATCGATGTGGGCCATGATGCCGAAGTTACGGGTATTTTCGAGAGAATACTGTCTAGGCATATACTGCTCTCCCTATTACCAGCGGAAATGGGCGAAAGCCTTGTTGGCCTCGGCCATCTTGTGGACATCCTCACGCTTCTTCACAGATGCGCCGGTGTTGTTGGCAGCGTCCATGATCTCAGCGGCCAGGCGCTCTCTCATGGTGTTCTCGCTGCGGCCGCGGCTGTAAGTGGTCAGCCACCGCAGACCCAGGGTCTGACGGCGGTCAGGCCGCACCTCAATGGGGACCTGATAGGTGGCACCGCCGACACGGCGGGCCTTCAGCTCCACGGCGGGCATGATGTTTTCCATCGCCTGCTGGAAGACTTCCAGACCGTTCTTGCCGGTCTTGTTCTCAACGATCTCGAAAGCGCCGTACACAACCTTCTGTGCAACGCCCTTCTTGCCGTCGAGCATGATGCTGTTCACGAGCTTGGTAACCAGAACGGAATTGTAATTAGGATCCGGGAGGACCTCTCTTTTGGGAACATTACCTCTTCTGGGCACTTTGCTTCCCTCCTTCATAATAAAATGATTTCATCGGTACTCGAAGGATTTCCACCTTCGTTGTGCCTGGCCAGAGGTTTTTACACTATATAAAAACCCGATGGCAAGGCCTTGCCTTGCGAATGGGCAGGGGAAAAGTCGATTTTTGGAAGAAGCTTACTTCTTCTTGCCGGCCTTGGGCCGCTTTGCGCCGTACTTGGAGCGGGACTGCATCCGACCGTTCACGCCCTGGGTATCCAGAGTGCCGCGGATGATGTGGTAACGCACACCGGGAAGGTCCTTGACACGACCGCCGCGGATCAGAACCACGGAGTGCTCCTGCAGGTTGTGGCCCACGCCGGGAATGTAAGCGGAAACTTCCATACCGTTGGTCAAACGCACACGGGCGATCTTCCGAAGGGCGGAGTTCGGCTTCTTGGGGCTGGTGGTACGCACAGCGGTGCACACGCCACGCTTCTGGGGGGAGGGCAGAGTCGTTGCCTTGTTCTCCAGGGTGTTCAGACCTCTCTGCAGAGCGGGGGCAGTGGACTTGTAAGTGACCTGCTGACGGCCATTCCGAACGAGCTGGTTAAAAGTAGGCATTTCATTTCTCCTTTCTTGATTTCTCGCATAAAGCGGGTTTTTATTCTCACGGGCAGGCCCGGAAGAACCAAAAAGCGCAGATTGCCCCTTGGGCAAATCCGTACAGATACTTATTATACGCATTTTTCCCGGAAAGTCAACCAAAACTTTGAAATTTTTCCGTAGAAACTTCGGCTTTTTCAGAGCAGGGCTGTCATTCGTCATATTGCCGAATTTTTCGTGTCCTACAAGTATTTTTTTGGGGCACTTGACATTTCCTTTCTTTTGAAATATACTGGTTTTATCCCAAAAAGCAGATAAAGGAGGTCATTTCCATGTTCAAAAAGAAAGTCACCGTGCCTGTTGCCGTGCCGGTCCTTCTCATCCTGCTGGTGGTGGCCTTCCTGGTCAGGTGGGCCGGGGACAGCATCACCTGGCAGCGGAGCCTGTCCAAGAACACCTTCTCCACCATGGGCGGCCTGGCCATGGAGATTCCGGAGGGCGTGGACGTGCTGGAATACGTCCGGGCCAACGGGGCGGATTTCCGCAATTCCACCCTGTTCGACTCCCCAGAATATGTTTCCCTGAGCTATTCCAACGGCTTTTGGGACATCCACCTGTCCTACGACAGCCAGGGCCTCCGGGATGTCTCCGTGTACGACAACGAAACAGATATGTACACCTTTGCGGCCACGGACCACGCCTGGCGGATCTATAATTTCCGCTACGGCGTGAACCTGTTCCCGCTGAATACGGTCTGAAATACTGCGTTTTTCCGTAAAAACAATCAAAAGGAGGAAGATTTATGGCAGAAAAATGTCCCTACTGCGGCGGGGAGATGGAGGATATGCGGTTCCAGAGCGCTCGGGAACAGGGTCTTGTACTTCTCCCGAAGGATTACAAACTCCCCGTGCTTTTCGCTTGGCGGGCCTGTATCCGGGATGGAATCCTGCTTGCAGACAAGTTTTCCGTCCGGAATGGCTACACCCTGAACTGCCGCATTTGCCGCAGCTGCAAGAAGGGCGTTTTTGACCTGTCGGACCAGAATGAACTGGACCGGAACGCAAAATAACAGCAAAACCGGGGACGAACGTCCCCGGTTTTTGATTTTTTACAGCTTCACCGAGCCTGTCTCGTTCCATTCGCCCAGCTCCCACACGCCGTTCCCGAACTTGAAGGCACACACGGCGCAGTTGGCCACATGGATGATGTTCCGGGGGATGTCCATGTGCAGCACATAGCACAGCATGGCCATGATGGTCCCCTCGTGGCACACGGCAGCAATGCGGGCATCCTCCGGGGCGCTTTCCAGGTCCTTCATGAATTCCGCCACCCGGTCACAATGGGCGTGAGTATCCTCGCCGCCGTAGACCCGATAATCCCGGGCCAGCCGCCGCCGGACGTATTCCTCTCCCAGCTCCGCCGTCAGGTCCACCACCCGGCGGCCCTGCAGGCTGCCCACGTTGGTCTCCCGCAGCCGGGGGTCCTGCTCAAAATTCCGGCCCGGCAGGGCGATCTGGGCGGTCTCCTTGGCCCGGAGCAGGTCGCTGACGATGACCCGGTCAAATTCCATGCCCTTGAGCAGTTCCCCGGTCTTGGCCGCCTGTTCCCGGCCCAGCTCCGTCAGGGGCACCTGGGCCCAGCCCGCATGGGCCTGAATGGCATTGGCCGCCGATTGGCCATGCCGGATGGCGTATAGCTCCATGTTATTACCTCCGCAGTCTCTCTCGTTTGTATGTTATTACATTATACCAGGTTCGCTTCCAAAAAGCAAGGGCTTGTTCTGCCATTTTTTGGCTTTCTACACAAAGGAGCATGAAAAGTGGGCATGGCCAAAATGCCGAATTTCCAGAAAAATCCCCCGGCGGAGCGTAAGCCTCCCCTGTGTAGGGGGAGGTGTCACCGAAGGTGACGGAGGGGGTGTACGGTT
>ERZ841120.613-NODE-613-length-22324-cov-7.774305_pt1 | contig 22324 bp, 28 predicted proteins | sample MGYA00519572_ERZ841120 | MGnify/ENA primary metagenome ERZ841120 (study PRJEB31850, sample SAMEA3708890) | human gut metagenome | biome: human gut; feature: human-associated habitat; material: faeces | place: China | collected 2014 ...
GTTACAGTTGAGTTACGGTTGAGTTACGGTTCTGTCTACGGTTAGAACCCTTGATTTATAAGGCGGTTACGGTTGTCTACGGTTGTTTTTAAGTTCTTTAATATTTTAATAATAGAAAAAAAATAAAAAAAGTAAAAAATATAAAAATATATAGAATAGAGTTTTAACCGTAACCGTAGACACTGTAACTTTCCTTAATTTACAAGGGTTTGCGGAGATTTTAACCGTAACCGAACTGTAACCACACTGTAGAAAGTGAGGTAAATATGAAAAAGTTGAGTGCAAGGGAATATCTGAAACAGCTTGAAGTGTTAGATATGCAGATAAATGATGATATTGCTACACTGTCAGATATGAAAATGAATGTATGCAGTGCAGGCGGTATTGATTACAGCAGGGACAAAGTGCAGACTTCACCTGTAGGTGATAAGTTATGTAAGGATGTAGTGAGGTATACCATGTTTGACCAACACATCAATGAAGAAATAGATCAGTTTGTTGATGCAAAGAAGCAGATCATTAAGGAAATCCGGGGATTGCGTGACAAGAATATGATTCAGATTCTTACAAAAGTGTATGTGCAGTTTAAAACAGTCAAGGTTGCTTCACAGGAAATGAAAAAATCTTATTCATATACCGTAGAACTGCATAATAAGGCACTTTCAGCGTTTGAAGATACCTATAAAAACCTTACATATCTGACATAAAACCAATTATTTCATATTTGACAAATACAAGCTGACCTTTTATAGTGTATGCTGTACAAAAATTTTTGCAGGTAATTTATTATTACCTGCATTTTTTTATTATGCTTATTGTCTTATGTGCTGCAAGGGTGCTAAAATCTCCTACCTTGCAGCACTTTTTGTTATAAAAATGATAGAAAGGCGGTGTTGTTATGGCAAAAAAAGGCAAATTAACTGAAAAGCGGCAACGTTTTGTTGATGAATACCTGATTGACCTGAATGCAACACAGGCAGCTATTCGGGCGGGATATTCCGTAAAAACAGCAAATGAGCAAGGTGCAAGGCTGTTAGCAAATGTTAGTATTCAGGAAGCTATTTCAAAAGCAATGGCTGAACGGTCGAAGCGAACCGGAGTGAACCAGGACAGGGTTGTTCTGGAACTGGCAAAGATCGCATTCGTGAGGATGACGGATGTAGTCGACAGTAATGGTAGGATCCGGTCGGATGCCGCGCCGGATGATTTATCCTGCATCGAGTCTATCAAGTACAAAGAATCTGATAACGAGTACGGTGGTAGTGTTGAAAGGGAAGTAAAAATCGGCTCAAAGCTGAAAGCACTGGAATTACTGGGTAAGCATCTGGGAATGTGGAATGACAAGCTGGATGTGAATATTACGCAGCCAGTAGTCATCACAGGAGTGGATGCTCTTGAGGACTAAAAAACAATATTCCAGTCAGTACGTGTTCGATTATCAGAAAAGGATCCTGTTCCCGGCACAATACACAATGGATAAATCCGGGAAAGTAGAGGTAAAGCTACCGGAAGTAGTCGGTAAGGGTTACGGTACGTTTTGGCGATGGAAAGGAAGATACCGAGCGGTCAAAGGTTCACGTGCATCTAAGAAGTCAAAGACTACAGCATTATGGTACATCACAAATATGATGAAATACCCTGATGCGAATACCTTAGTTGTCAGAAAAACTTACAGAACACTAAAGGATTCCTGTTTTACTGAACTGAAATGGGCTATACATCGACTTGGTGTTGATGCTTTTTGGGATATAAAAGAGTCACCACTTGAAATGACGTATAAGCCAACAGGTCAAAAGATTTATTTCAGAGGTTTGGATGACCCTTTGAAAGTAACATCAATCACTGTCGATCAGGGTGTATTGTGTTGGATGTGGATTGAAGAAGCATATGAAATTAGTTCAGAGGACGATTTCAATATGCTTGATGAATCTATTCGTGGTGCAATCCCGGAAGGTTCAGACCTATTCAAACAGATCACCGTAACATTCAACCCTTGGAATGAACACCATTGGTTGAAGAAACGTTTTTTTGATAACCCTGATGATGAAACCCTTGCACTTACAACCAATTACAAGTGCAATGAATGGTTGGATAAAGCCGATCTGAAAGTTTTTGAAACTATGCGTAAACAGAACCCGCGCCGATATGCAGTGGCAGGTCTTGGTGACTGGGGTATTGTTGACGGTCTTGTGTATGAGAATTGGCATGAAGAAGCATTTACCCTGGAAGACATTCAGCAGCGTTATCACATCGCATCAGCGTTTGGTTTGGATTTTGGGTATACAAATGACCCATCTGCATTGTTTTGTGGATTCATTGATATTCAAAACAAAAAGATTTTCGTGTGGGATGAGATGTATTCTGCTGGGTTATCAAATGAGAAAATCTATCAGAACATCACGGATATGGGTTACGCAAAAGAGCGGATCACAGCGGATTCCGCAGAACCCAAAAGTATTGATCAGTTAAGAGGATATGGTCTCAGGGTCAAAGGTGCTGAAAAGGGAAAAGACAGTATAAACACCGGTATTCAGTTTATCCAGGATTTTGAGATCATTATTCATCCACGGTGTGTGAATTTCATCACGGAAATCAGCAACTACACGTGGGACAAGGACAAGTTCGGGAATAAACTGAACTGTCCGATTGATGATTTTAACCATTTGATGGATGCAATGCGCTATGCATTGGAAAAATATATCAAGAAAGGCGGCAGCTGGCTGTACAAATAGCCGTCAGGTAACGAAAAATGAAAATAAAGATTCACAATGATGTATGGAAGGTCAAACTGGTGGATGCAAATGCAAAAAAAATGAACCCTGACCCGGACAGCTATAATTTTGGGCTGACCGAATATAAGGAACTTCTGATCAGCATTATGGACGGACGTTCTGAATCAATAACACGTTCAACACTGATTCATGAATTGGTTCATGCATTTATGTTTTCATACGGTCACACTGTTGAAGGTGAAGAAGCAATGTGTGACTTTTTCGGGGTTCATGGGGATGAAATCATTGACCTTACAAATCAGATCATGGGAAGGTGGGGTGACAGGTGCTTACAGTCGAAGAAATAAAAATGTTCATTGATGAAGATGCTGCATCAGTGAAAAAGCATTTTGCAAGAATAGGTGAACGCTATTTTGACGGTGATCACGATATAAAAAATTACAGAATGTTTTATTTTAACTCTGATGGTCAACTTGTGGAAGATACAAACAGGGCAAATGTGAGAATACCACACCCATTTTTCAAGGAACTGACAGAACAGGGTACACAGTACACACTTTCCGGTTCAGACGGTTTTGTTTTTTCTGATGATCCGGCACTACAGAGTGAGCTTGATGCAAGATTCAACAATAATGATGATTTTGTTGATGAACTGTCAGAAACACTTACGGACTGCCAGACAAAAGGATTTGCCTATATGTATGCAATGAAAGACAGCAAAGATCAACTGAAATTCACATGTGCTGACAGTATCGGAGTGGTAGAAGTAGAAGCCCGATTTGCAGAAGATAAGAAAAACCACGTAATCTACTGGTACGTGGATCGGATTGACAAAGAAGGTCATATGATCAAGAAAATCATGGACTGGGATGATCAGCAGGTAGTTTACTACGTTCAGGATAACAACGGTGAGATTCTGAAAGACCCTAATCAGAAAATCAATCCGAGACCCCATATACTGTATCAGGTTGATGGTGATGATAATACTTATATTGATTCACTTGGTTTCTTGCCATTCTTTCGGTTGGATAATAACAAGAAACAGATTAGCAATCTGAAAGCTGTAAAAGACCTGATTGATGATTACGATTTAATGGCATCCAGTCTTTCCAACAATCTGATTGATTTTGACCATCCGCTATATGCAGTCAAAGGATTTGAGGGTGATAATCTGGATGAATTGCAGCAGAATTTGAACACAAAGAAAATTGTAGGTGTTGGGTCTGACGGTGGTATTGAAGTGCATACGGTAGATGTTCCGTATGAAGCCCGGAAGGTGAAGCTGGAACTGGATGAAAAGAATATTTACCGGTTCGGTATGGGTCTGAACTTGTCCGGTCTGAAAGATACATCTGCAACAACCAACATTGCCATTAAGGCAGCCTATTCCCTGTTGGATCTGCGATGTAAGCACCTTGAAAGAAACATCAAGCGGTTCTTGCGAAAGATCGTAGCAGTCTGCATTGATGAAATCAATCAACAGAACGGTACGGATTATCAGATCACGGATGTTTATTTTTCATTCACGCATGAGGTCATGAGTAATGAACAGGAAAATGAACAGAATGAACTTACAGAAGCACAGAAACAACAGGTGCAAATCAACACCCTATTATCACTAGCACAGATTTTTGGTGATGATCTGATTATCCAGTATATCTGCGATGTTCTTGATCTTGATTATGAGGATATAAAGGACAAGTTACCGGATGATGAAGCTGCAAAGACTGATCAGGTGCAACATGATCTTGATTCTATCATACCGGATGATGAAGGTGGTGGAACAGGTGAACAAAGCACAGAAGGAAGTGCAGCAGGCACAGCTTGATGAAGAAAAGAAAGTTATCAGACTGTTAGAAGTCGTATATGAAAGGGCAAAAAAGGACTGTGAAGAAAAGATCCGGGCATTGTCGCAGCGGACGGATCTGGAAAACCTGCAGTCTATCATCTATCAGAAAGAATATCAGATGTTGTTGGTGGATCAGCTGGAAACGATCCTGTATGACTTGCAGGAAGGGGAATTTACCAGCATTGCAGACTACCTGCAGGAATCCTACGTGAATGGATACACGGGTGTTTTTTATGATATGGGGAAAACCAGTGGTATCCCCCTGGTAATCCCGATCAGACAGGATCAAGTAGTAAAAGCGGTTCAGACAGATTCAAAGATATCCAGCAATCTATACAGTAAGTTGGGTGAAGATGTTGGATATCTGAAAAAATCTATCCGTGCTGAGTTATCCAGGGGAATTTCCAACGGATCCAGCTGGAATGAGATGGCGGTACATATCGCGAGGGGTATGAACAGCCCATTTAAAAAGGCTTATAACAATGCGATCCGTATTGCCAGGACTGAGGGGCATCGGATCCAAAATGAAGCAGCCCTTGACGGCCAGCATGAGGCAAAGAAAAAGGGTGCTGATATAGTTAAACAGTGGGATGCTACACTTGACAGTAGGACAAGACCGGAACACAGAGAAGCAGATGGACAAATCAGGGAAATTGATAAACCGTTTGATGTTGGCGGTGAGAAAATGCAAGCACCGGGTGTTGGCAGTTCTGCAAAGAATGTCTGTAACTGTCGGTGCTGTTTACTGCAACGTGCAAAATGGGCTTTAGATGATGACGAACTAAAGACCTTACAGGAACGTGCAGCATTTTTCGGACTGGACAAAACAGAAGATTTCAATGACTTCAAACAGAAATATTTGAAGTTGCCTGAAAAGGCTGATACAATGAATGTGAAAGAATATGATGTATTGGCACACACCCAAAAGCTAAAGGGTGCAATGAGTAGTTCAGATTATGATGAATACATGAAGATTCTGACTGAACACAGTAATATATCACTTCAAAAATTGTATGCAAAGTATGCCGATAAGATCAACGGTGTACAGTATAAAAAAGACGATGGGTATTATTCACCTGCTGAAAATAGACTTGTGTTCAGTTATCCATTACAAAAATATATTGATGATGGCAGAAGTAAGTACCATACGTTGGCACATGAATACGGTCATTTCTATGATGCAAAAGCAGATTATGAAGGACTTCACTTCAAAGAGGTTGAAACCATTCACAGTAAGACAAAGTATCAGATAAACCGATTTGCAAAAATAGCAAGTTCTTCTGATGAATTTTTGACTGCTGTGAGAAAAGATAGACAGTTTTTGAAATCCATACTGACAACTGATGTTGAAAAAGACCTTAGAAATCATGATGCAAGTTGTGGTGTTCAGGATGCTATTGATGGACTTCTTTCACATCGTATCGATTGGGGACACGGTGACAGATACTATAACCGTAAATATCATTCAGTAAAGCAGCTTAAAGAACATAAAGGTTTACAGGCAGCATATAAAGAACTGGGTATTGATGCAAGTAATCTTAGCAAGGTAGCAAATGAATGTAGGGTGTATGAATCTGCATCTGAAATGTGGGCTAACATCATGGGTGCAGAAGTAAATGGTGGTTCTGAACTGGAATATGTGAAGAAGTACCTGCCAAACAGCTATGAAGCATTCATTGAAATTCTGAAAGGGGTAAAATAATATGAGTGAAAAATTACAGAAAGCACTTGAACGGTACAAGAAAAAATTCAATGATGATTTCCCAACTATTCCATTTGACAGCCGGGAAGATGACGAAATTGTTGACATTATTGATGAATGTATCGAAGAAAATAAAGATGTTTATGATCTTGGGTACTTATCACTTGACGATATAATGTATTAAAAAGCAAAGGTACAGAATTGTATACCTTTGCTTTTTTATTACCTATATGACCATTATATGAGGTAAGAAAGGGGGATAAAAGGAACATGAAAGCGTTACACACTCACTTGGTATTGTAGAAAGGTTCGGTGATCCTGATTATCTCCCAACTATGGGTTAAATAGTATTTTTAAGGCATCCGCAAGGGTGTCTTTTATTTTGTCCGAAAAAGGCTTATGACGTTTAAACTGCTGCTGAAATGACCCCTGCAACATGGGATATAAACTGTTGACCGTTCCCGGTGACACCGGATATAAAAACATGACGGAGAAAGGAAGAAGAACATGGAATTTTTAAAAGCATTTTTTGGTGATAAGGCTATTACCTATGATGAACTGGTACAGGCAATCAATGCCTATAACGGTGATGAAAAAAACAAAGAGAAGCTGATCAAAATGGTTAACCTTACTGATGGTGGTTATGTGTCTAAAGACAAATACACCAACCTTGAAACTGACCTTTCCGGTAAGACTACAGAACTGACAAAGGCTAATAACCTGATTGAAGAACTAAAAAAGTCAGCCGGGAAAGACGAAGAAACACAGCAGAAGATTACAACATACGAAACAGAGATTGCAGACCTTAAGAAAGAGAATGCAGAACTGAAAACAGAAAATGCATTGAAATTTGCATTGGTTGCAGCAGGTGCGGTTGATGTTGATTATCTTGTATTCAAGGCAAAGGAAAAAGGTGAAATCAAACTTGGTGATGATGGAAAAATCAAGGGCGAAGATGATCTGATTTCAGGTCTTAAAACACAGCATCCTACCATGTTTGAAGCATCCAACAACAATCAGCAGCAGAATGGTAACAGAAAGATTCTTGAAAACAACCTGCCGGGTGGAGATAAAGACAAGACAGTTACCAAAGAACAGTTCATTAAGATGGGATTCAATGAAAGAATGAAACTCAAAGAGGAAAACCCGGACTTATTCAAACAGTTAAACGTACATTAAGAAAGGTTAAAAAGGTGATAAAGAATGCCAAGAACAGGAAATTTTGGTGGATATGCATTTGACGAAGAAGTATTCGCCGGTATGATGCAGGAAGCAGACTACTGGAAAAACCCGATCATCGCGTCAGGGATTATCCAGGAAGATCCGAGTATTATGAATCTGATCGGAGAAAAAGGTAATGTTGCTACTATTCCGATCTATAAACCACTGGATGCAAATGCAAGTGGTATGGAAGCACTGAACAATGACGGTGAAACCAACAACGTACCAGTTGAGATCAGCGGTGATAAACAGACCTGTATGATGATCCAGAGGATGAAAGCCTTTAAGGCGAAAGACTTCACGAAAGAGTTGACAGGTGCTGACCCGATGACGAATATCAAGGGCAAGATCGTTGGATATTATCAGCAGGTGTGGGAAAACGAACTTATGAACATCGCAAAAGCATGTATGGGTGTGACGGCTCTGAAAGGACATGTGCTGGATCTGAAAGAAGGTGCAATCGAAGCAGGTACAATCTACGATGCAGAACAGGCGGCACTTGGAGATATGGCAGGTGGTCTGGGTCTGATCGTCATGCACTCTATGATCTACAAGGAATACCAGAAAATGGGTATGGTTGACTTTGACAAATACGTGATCAATGGTGTGATTCAGAAAGAAGTTACACTGCCGACTATCGCTGGTAAACATGTTCTGGTAACTGACCGGTTCACGGTAACCGGTGCAAGTGCGGATGCTGTATTCAGCACGTATCTGTTTGGTGAGGGTGCTTTCCTCTCTTGTGATAAGAAAAACTATGAAAACCAGTATACAACCAACTACGACCCGGAAACATCAGCAGGTACTGACAAGTTCTATACCAAACAGGGTAAGGTGCTGCATCCGAATGGTCTTTCTTTAGCGGTTGACAATATCGCAAAGGAATCCCCGACGTTTGCAGAACTGGGTGCATCTGCAAACTACAGCCTGAAATTCAACAGCAAAAACGTAAAGATGGGTCTTATCAAGTCCAAGGTTGGTACAGCAGTTGTCTAAGAAAGGGTGATCTGATGATATTAGCAGTTGATGACGTAATGAAATTACCTGAATTTGCTGTGCAAAATGAAAAGGTGATTGAAGAAAAACTGAACGCTGCTGAACTTATGATCAGAGCATACACTAATAACAATTTTCAGAATCGGTTTGTTCGTTTTACTGCTGATAGTTTAGGTAACAGACTGCTTGGAACGTCAGATTTTTTGAAAGTAGGTGATACAGTTCAGATTTCACAGTCAATGGTGAATGATGGACTGTATACCATTACTGAAATTGGTGATGATTTCATCAGAGTTAGTCAGGAGTTGTACAAAGGTACAAACCTGATCACTAAGGTAGAATATCCGGCTGATATTCGTGCAGGTGTACTTGAATTACTCAAGTGGGACATTAAGAACAGACCGAAAACCGGGGTCAAATCTGAAACGCTGTCAAGATACAGTGTAACTTACTTTGATCAGGACGCTAATAATCAAGTTATGGGCTATCCTGTTGCCCTACTTGGATTCTTAAAGCCTTATATAAAGGCGAGATTCTAGTTATATGAGTGTTGGCGGTAATATTCAGGCATTGTTACAGGTAAAAAAGAGCGGTGCTAAAAATGCCATAGGTGAGCGTAAAAACACATGGGTTGATTGTACATCAATCTTAGGTTGGTTGGATTTATCAACAGGTGATTCAAAGCACACGACTTTTTATGCCAAGGTTCAGGAAAGTACACACATTTTCTTGTGTGACTTTACCAATCTGAAAAACCTGTCAACTGATTGGGTTTGGAATCCATTCAGTTTTCTGACAGGTGTGATCAGTAAGACGGATGAACAGGAAACCGTTGATGTGACAAGTGACAATGCAAGAATGGTTGTAAACGGTAAAGTGTATGAGATTCTGTTGATTGATGATCCCATGGAAATGCACGATCATTTAGAAATCTATTTAAGATTTATAGGGGGTCAGTAGTATGTCAGTTGAATTTAAAGATAATACAGTAAAGGTGATCGAAAATCTTGCTGACGGACTTTCTGCATTTATGTATGAAGTGGGTGGTGAAATTCAGTCACAGACACGAAGAAACAGTAGGGTTGATACTGGAAAAACCAAAGGTTCATATGATTATAAAGTCAGAGAATCCGCATTAGCAGGTGAGGCAGAAGTACAAGTCGGAAGTGATTCTGAAAATGCGATTTGGGAAGAATTTGGTACTGGTGAATATGCACTGCATGGTGACGGAAGAAAAGGTGGTTGGGTTTACCAAGATGTAACCGGTGTATGGCATTACACAAGAGGAAAAACACCAAAACAACCACTCACGAAAGCATTTCAGAGTGTAGCCCCAAAGATAAAGAAACAGCTTGTAAATGTCATTAAACAGAATTTAGGGGGTTAATTATGGTTGATATGCTTGGTTTTATTTCTGATCAGCTTGATCAACTTGGTATTCCCTATGAATTTGGTGAATGGACAGGTAAAATCAGCTATCCTTACTTTGTCGGTTCGTTCAATGAAACTGAACACAGATCAGAGGACGGATATACAGGCGGTGTGTTTACACTTGACGGTTGGTCAAGGGGGTCAAAATTACCGCTTGCAGAAATAAATGACAAACTAAAAAAAGCATTCGAAGATTTAAGGGCAGTTCAGGAAGGAACTGCTTTTTTTATTACCTATTGGAATGGTTTGATGATTCCAACAGGTGAAGAAGATCTTTTTAGAATCACGATAACACTTAACACAAATGAGTGGAAAGGAGCATAACAGAATGGGCTTAAAAAAGCATGGTATTACATCTGAAACAATTCAGAATATGATTCTTGGTGCAGGTGTGATCTATAAAAATTTGAAATACGAATCAGCCAGCAACGGATGGACAGGTACAGTTCTTGGTGCAACATCAGGCGGTCTTAAATTCCATTATGAAGCGCAGTGGCTTGATATTGAGGTTGATGGTGCAACAGTAGAAGTAAAAGGTGTAACAAAGCAGAAAGTCGGTGAATCAGCGACACTGGAAGGTCAAATGACTGAGGTTACAGAAGATATTCTTGTCACAGCGCTTCATCTTGTAAAGGCTATTTCGGAAGATACCAACTATGTCAAATATGTGTCTAAGGAAAATATCACAGAGGATGATTACCTGGACAATGTGGCGTATGTTGGAACCCTTTCCAGTGGTAAAAATATCATCATTATTCTTCCGAACGCACTTTGTACAGAAGCGTTTGAGTTGGAAACAAAAAATGCTACACAGTCGACATTTGCTATTAAATTCGTATGTACGGCAAGTCTGGAAAAGGATCAGTTAAATAAGTTGGATCTGTCTATTTACTATCCAGTAGCAGTGGCGTAGGAGGTAAAGAATCATGAGAGTAGTTGTAATCAGAGAGTTTATTGATAAAAACACAGGAGACTTTCATGCAGTTGGTGAAAAGCTGACCGTTGATGAAGAAAGATTTGTAGAGATCCAGAAAAAAGGGAAATTCCTTGTGGATATCTCTGATGAGGTAGAGCAGCCGGAAGAAAATCCGGCTGTTCCGGATGAACAGGAGGTTGATCCGGAAGAGTCCGAACCGGTACAAACTGAACCTATTGAACAGACTGAACCAGAGCAGACTCCGCCAAAAGCTGGTAGAAGAAACAGAGCGAAAAAAGAAAGTGAGGATAAATAATCATGGCAAATTTCAGATTTAAGGATTTAACCGTAGACAATGCGTTTGATTTCTGTGAGGTTCTGGCAATCATCGGTGTGGAGCAGGTGATTGGTGCGTTCGATAAAGACGAGATCGAAAAAATGACGAAATCAGGGCAGGATATGAAGCAGGTAGGGGTTGTTGTTGCAATGAGAATTCTGGGAATTCTTCTGAAAAACCTGTCCAAAGCAAGAAACGAAATCTGTAAATTTTTCGCAAACTGCATGGAATGGGACAACGGAACACAAGTTACCGCGGATGAGGTAAGAAAATTTAAGCTGAAACAGTTCGCTATCTTGATCCGGGATTTTGCAAAAAAGGATGATTTGATGGATTTTTTCGAGGGTGTTGCCGAATTAGCGGGTATGGATCAGAACAGTTCGATGAGTGCTGCAACCGCCGGTATGGCAACCCCTACAGGTATCTGAATAAAGCTATCCAGCGCGGAAAATTAGATTCCACTGTTGTCACGATCCTCTCAAAAGACGAGGAAGAGAAACAGTGGAATCTTTATTGTGCAATTTCAGCAAACGCATTTGCCGAAGATGTTGGAAGTTTTACAGAATTTAAGGAAATATTTACGAATTCATCAACAGGTGGAAGACCAAAACAAACAGAACAGACGATGAACGATACGCAGATCAAGGTACAGGTGGAAAAAGCAAATAAAATTCTGAATGGATTCGTGCCACCTTTGAAAGGGGGTGGCTAATCGTTGGATATCTTTTCGTTGGTCGGAAAAATAACGATCAATTACGCTGATGCGGTGAACAACATTGAAAAGGTTTCAAAGTCTGCAAAGGACACAGCTGAAACACTGGAAGATGTTGATAAAAAGGCAGATGGTGCAGGTGATTCGGTGAAAGATGCCGGACAAGCTGCCAAGAATGCAGACAGTGGATTTACAACATGGAAATCCACGCTTGCGAATTTAGCATCTACGGCAATCACAAAAGTAATTTCAGGATGTACACAGTTAGCTGAAAAAATGGCAGATGTGACAAAATCAGTGGTTGGTCACTATGCTGAATATGAACAGTTAGTTGGTGGTGTTGAAACATTATTCAAAGACAGTTCCGGTAAACTGATTGACTATGCTAAAAAGGCATATAAGACAGCCGGGATGAGTTCAAATCAGTATATGAACACCGCAACGTCATTTGCTGCTTCATTGATTCAGGGTCTTGGCGGTGATACTGCAAAAGCGGTTGAACTGACCAACCTTGCTATCACTGATATGTCAGATAATGCTAACAAGATGGGTACTGACATAGGTTCTATACAGGACGCTTATCAGGGTTTTGCAAAGCAAAATTACACGATGTTGGATAACCTGAAACTTGGTTATGGTGGTACACAGTCTGAAATGATCAGATTGATAAATGATTCCGGTGTACTTGGTGAAAAGATTAAAAGTTTGGATAACATAACGTTCGACCAAATGATTGAAGCTATTCACAAAATTCAGGACAACTTAGGTATAACCGGAACAACCGCACTTGAAGCAGGTACTACAATATTAGGTTCATGGGGTTCAGTACAGGCATTGTTTGAAAATATCCTGACAAAAGTAGGTTCAAAACTTGCACCTACTGTTATGGGATTTTTACAGCAGTTGTCAGACTGGATGGAAACCGTTGATTGGGATGCGTTTGCAACGTCTGTCGGTGATGCTCTACAAAGGGTATTTGACTGGATTCAAAAAATTGATTTTACAACATTCTTTGAAAAAGGAATGGACGGTGTTGAAAACTTCCTTGAAAAACTAGGTGGTCTTATTGAAGATGTGCCTAAGATTATTCAAACGTTCAAGGATTGGTCACCGCTTATAGCCGGAGTTGCTGCCGGGTTCGTAACCTTAAAGGTTGCGATGGCAATATCATCATTGATTAGTGCCATAACAACAGCATGGACAGCATACAAAACAGCAAACGAAGGTGCTACTATTGCACAGTGGCTTTTCAATGCTGCATTAAGTGCAAATCCTATAGTTCTTATAGTAACGCTTGTGGCAGGGCTTGTGGTTGCACTGATCACATTATGGAATACCAATGATGGATTCAGAGAAGCAGTCACAAGTGCATGGAATTCAGTAAAAGAAGCTTTTTCAAATTTAGCTGGATCCATTGGTGAAAAAGTTAAAGCAATTAAGAATTTTTTTGGAAACTTGAAAGATGCTGCATCAGATAAATTTTCTCAAATGAAAGATGCTGCATCAGATAAATTTTCTCAAATTAAAGAAACCATGACTTCTACTATGCAGGCCGCAAAAGATACGGTGTCTGAAAAACTGCAAAACATGAAAAATGCATATTCTGAACATGGCGGTGGAATCAAGGGAATTGCAGCAGCTGCAATGGAAGGTGTAAAAGGGTATTACTCAGCCGGGTACACATTCATCGATAATTTGACAGGTGGAAAACTTTCATCCGTGGCTGAAAAATTTAAGTCAAAAATGTCAGATGCAAAACAGTCGGTTTCAAATAAAATTGCAGAAATAAAAAATTCATTTTCAAACGGTCTTAGCGGAGCGCACTCAATAACGACAAATATACTTGGAAATATCAAGAATAAGTTTTCTAATATCATGGATTCGGCAAAGAATATTGTAAGTAACGCCATAAACAGAATTAAAAGTTTCTTCAAATTTTCATGGTCATTACCACATTTGAAATTACCACATATTTCAATCAGTGGTTCTTTCAGCTTGACACCACCATCTGTTCCAAGCTTTGGGATCAGTTGGTACAAGAAAGCAATGGATGATGGTATGATCATGAATCAGCCGACTATTTTCGGTTACAATGCTAAGTCAAATCAGTTCTTGGCGGGTGGTGAAGCCGGAAGTGAAACGGTTGTTGGTACACAGAGTCTCATGAGAATGATTCAGGAAGCCGTGGACAACAGTGGAAATGGAGATAGTGAAGCTATCCGTGAGTTACTGGAAGCCATTTTCAGTTGGATGCGTAACGGTGGACTGTACAGATTATTGATTGATGCACTGACGAACGGCGTAGAAGTTGAATTTGACAACAGAGAGATAGCGAGGTTGGTGAAAAAATATGCTTGATAGGGCGAAATATGTGAACCATCTGAACCAAAGTATTGACTTTGGTTCGGGTGGTATTTTTATTACATCTTCTGGATTAAGGGATTATGAATGGGAGTATGATACGGACTATGACGAGATTACCAACTTTCATAAAGGTGTTAAAGAAAAAAAGATGAAGATCATCATCTCGGCATCCACTGAGGAAGAGGGAATTGAAAAAAGAAATTCCCTCTTCCAGCTCTTTGAGAGTGATATCCTCGCAAATCAGCCCGGGAAGTTATATCAGGATGGGTATTATCTGAACTGTTACATTGTGGCAATGAAGAAAGCAAAGTGGTATCTGACAAAACGGTACGTTGAAATTGAAGTAACTGTTGCGACTGATAAGCAGGACTGGGTACAGGAAATGGAATTTAATTTTCTGAAAACAGAAGATAAAGCGGTTGAAATGGACGATCTAAAGAAATATCCGTATGAATACGGCTATTTCTATATGAATCAGATATCTTCCGCTTCTATCGTCAATACCAGTGTTACAGAATCAGATTTTGTGCTACGGGTATACGGGGCAATATCTAAGCCGCTCGTAAAAATTGGAAGCAATGTGTACCAGGTGGATATATCATTGAACATGGGTGAACGATTAGAGATTGATTCCCGGAAGAAAACGGTAAAATTGATACATTCTGACGGGTATACGGAAAATGTTCTATGGTCAGCAATAAAAGAGTATTACATCTTTGAAAAAATCGCAGCTGGTACACAGATTATAGCGTGGGATGGTAGCTTTGCATTCGACTTGATTCTGATTGATAAAAGGAGTGAACCGTTGTGGAAGTAATGTATACAGATAGAAACAGGCTTCCACAAGGAAGTCTTGAAAAATATTCGATAGATTTGGAACTCGGTGGTGACAATGACTTCGAGATGCAAATGAATATCAAGAATCATTGCATGGGTGCTGGATGTATCTGGTATGTAAAAGATGAAGAATACGGTGGTATTGTAGACGATGTGAAGGTAGATACAAATAAATCCAGAGTGTATTATTCCGGGAGGGGCTGGCGTGGCATCCTGGAAAAGAAAGTGATCCGACCGGACACCGGAAAGGATTATTTGACTGTGTCTGGAGATGCGAATGATGTTCTTGCTTTACTGATGGGACGATGTGGTTTAGTAGATCTGTTTGGTGTCCCCAAAATATCTTCCGGTATACAGATAAGCGGGTACCAGTTTCCGAGATATGTTGATGCGTACGCTGGCATTGTGAAAATGCTGTCTTCTGTGGGTGCAAAATTGAAAATCATCTACAACGATAAAGAAAGCTGTGTGAATATATCAGCGGTTCCGATTCGTGATCTATCGTCAGAATATGAATATTCCGATGATTACGGTATGAAAATCATTATTGAGAGAAAGACAGGTGGGGTAAACCATCTGATCTGTCTCGGATCTGGTGAATTGGCAGCCAGAACGGTCATTGATCTGTATGTGGATAAGAGCGGCAATATTACAGAAAAACAGGCCTATTTTGGGGAATATGAGATTGCAGAAACATATGATTACGGAAATTCCGAGTCAAGTGAAGAACTGAAAGAAAAAGGGATTGAACGCTTGGAAGAGCTGAAAAGCTATGATTCTGTATCTGCATCGTTCAGTAAATTAGATGTGGGTATCGGTGATATTGTTGGCGGTCGAAACCGGGCAACCGGAATCGTATTGAAAGAACAAGTGGAAGAGGAAATCGTAAAAATAAAAAATGGAATTGAGACTATAACATATAAGGTTGGTGAGGAATAATGGAAATAAATTATCTTGATACTGGCGATACCGGGCACGCTGTCAGTGCAGATTCGGACGGGGCGTTATTTGCTGGGATTATTGGATCTGAAAAATATGTCCTGAAGAACGGTAGTCAGTTCAATGCAGAGGTGCAGTCAAATAATATTGTAAAAATTTCTGACGGTGATCTTGTGATGTATGGGCGGCATGTGAGAATTCCGGCAAATGACAGTGCATTGGTCACGATTAATAACGGACATTCCGGGACAAACAGGATTGATCTGATTGCATTCCGATATACGAAAGACAGTACCGGAAAAGAGACCGTTTACCTGGTAGTTATCCGGGGGGAAGATTCTACCGGAACACCTACAGCACCAACGGCGATAGATGGTAACATTTTGATAGGCGCTATGCAGTCGGATTTTCCGCTATATGCAGTAACGCTAAACGGGATAAATATCACAAAAGTTGAAAAATTATTCAAGACAGTGGAAACGAACGATACTCTGACACAAAAAGTTAATGAGCTAAACTCCACTTTGAAAAGTGCAATCAAATTTGTTGATTACCAAGTAACACTGGAATCAAATGCGTATGTTACGCCGTTTTCACATTACTTGAACAAGTATCTTCCCGCCTCTGATGTTGAAAAATATGGCATACCGATCGCAGCAACATTAGCGACAGCAAATGGACAAGCGCATCCTGTATCTTTAAGCTTATCATATACTGGACAGTATCATTACACAGCCGTAGCTACTGCTGGAAGTGGAATTATGACAGTGGTATATCTAAAACTTTAATACGTGATTTTTTACGTCAAGTTCCGCACTGATTGTATTGCCGGAATTTTGGCGTGCATAAAAGATTTCCAGAACAGACAGCTTGTAGTCTATGGAAAGGGAGGAAAAGAACGGACGGTATATCTGACACCCGTAGCTGCAATGTATCTGGAAAAATATTTGCAGACGAGAAAAGACAATAACAAAGCACTTTTTACGGGAAAAGGAAGCAACAGGTTAAAGAAAAATGGAATAGAAGTACCAATTAAACGACTTGGGGAGCGCGCGGGGGTGGAAAGCGTGCGCCCGCTTCGGGGGTCGTTGGCTGCGGGGCTGATCGCACGTAGAGCGACATTGCAGGATGTATAGAGAATCCTCGGTCATGAGGATATCCGAACGACTCAGGTATATGTGTATACGGATAGTAAGAGTATAAAAAATACTTATGACAAATATGCTGCATGATAGAATAAAAAAGAATATTTTTGGGACTTGCCAAAGGCGGGTCTTTTTGTGATGGATGAAAAAATTAATCATCTTATCACTCGGAAAGAGGTAGATATTATGAAAGTTACATTTAATGATGCGTCAGAATTGACTATACAGGAGGTCTCCGAATCTGCGGGATATCTCAGAATAAAGGTCATAAATCAGTCAAGGGAAGATCTTTTGAAAATATTTCAGGATGAGTCCAAGACCGAACTGATGAAAATTAGTGAGTCAAGAGACACAAAGGTTTATGAGAAATATGTTACATTTGTGTCGCTGACGGAATATGTCGGCGCGATCTATGAGGTATGTATAGCACAGAAAGGTAAAACCGTTGACGAATTACTTACTGACGCACTGGATCAGATCACACAGACACAGCTTGCACTGTGTGAAATCTATGAAATGATGGGATAAGAAAGAGGGTGTGAAGTATGGCAAAGATTTATGTATCACTAATCATTAAAGGTGTTAAAACACTGGACGATGTACCGGACAAACTGAAAGAAGCTGTCAAGGCTATTTTAGATGGTGATAACTGATGATACGTCAGTTGATCATAAAAATTCTATTCAGAAAGGATGTGCAGACTATGGCAATTATCTATGCAACCCTGATCATTAAGGGTAAGAAAACATTTGCTGATGTTCCTGATCGTATCAAGGACAAAGTAAAGGAAGTTTTGGTTGATCTTGATTGTCCTGAATTAGCAGAATAATCAACAGACAAGGAAATTATCACAAACATAAAAATAACCGCTATATGAGCCTATATGGAACTCAGGCGGTTATTTTTATGCACAGAAAGGAAAGAAAAGGAATGAAAGAAATGATTTGTACAACATTGGGTGTTATTGGTTCGGTAATTGCATCATTTTTTGGTGGATGGGATGCAGGTTTGACTACGCTTTTGATTTTCATGGGACTTGACTTTTTATCGGGTCTGATCGTTGCAGCAGTATTTAAGAAAAGTCCCAAAACGGACAGCGGATCACTTAAAAGCAAAGTAGGGTGGGAAGGACTTTGCAGAAAATGCATGACTTTGATTTTTGTTCTGGTGGCATACCGACTTGATTTAATTATCGGGGTAAATTATATCAGAGACGCGGTTATTATCGCATTTATCTCAAACGAAACAATTTCCCTTGTGGAAAATGCAGGACTTATGGGATTACCACTTCCGACAATTATCACAAAGGCTATTGATATTTTACAGAAAAAAACAGAAAGCGAGAAAAATAATGAGTAATTCATCTTTGATCTGTTATACAAAACTTAGTCCTAATCATTCAGGAAAACGTACACGCAGTATAGACAGAATTACCCCACATTGTATAGTGGGGCAGCTGTCGTGTCAGGATATCTGCGGATGTTTCATAGACAAGTCAGTAAAAGCAAGTTGTAACTATGGTATCGGTAGAGACGGTAAACGGTCGCTTTGTGTGGATGAAGGAAATCGCTCATGGTGTACATCCAGTAATGCAAATGATCAGCGCGCTGTTACTATCGAATGTGCGTCTGATAAGACGGATCCATACGCAATGACGGATGCTGTCTATAATTCACTGATTGAGTTATGTGTAGATATCTGTCGGAGAAATGGAAAGAAAAAACTGATCTGGTTTGGTAATAAAAATAAAACCCTCAACTATGACCCTGCTGCGGATGAAATGATCATCACAGTACACAGATGGTTTGCCAACAAAGCTTGCCCTGGTGACTGGCTATATAATCGCCTGGGGAATCTGGCATCACGTGTCACTTCTATTCTTGCAGGTGATGAAAAACAGAACGCTGGGGATATTCTTCCACCCACGGACACTGTATGGTACAGAATCAGAAAAACATGGTCAGACTCAAAGGGACAGATCGGCGCATACCATGATCTCACAAACGCAAAAGCACTGGCAGATAAGAACCCCGGTTATTATGTTTTTGACGAAAGTGGTGTTGCTATTTATCCTGGACAAACATTTGTACCGTATATGGTCAATGTAAAGGTTAAAGACTTGCAGATCAGAACAGCTCCGAGTGTAGATGCTAGATCTACAGGATCTACTGGGAAAGGATCTTTTACTATCGTAGATGAGAAAACCGGAAAGATTTCACAGAAAGGTGCGACCGGTACATGGGGGCATCTGAAAGCATATGCAAATGATCCTAATGATGGCTGGATCTGTCTTGCCTATAAATCCTATACCGAAAAATTGTAATCCAGTTCTGAAATTCCTTGCTAATTGGATCAGATAACCATACAATCTAATTAGCGAGGAAAGGAGTGATCAATTCATGAAATCAGCAAAAGGGTACACAAAAGAGAGTTACACGACACGGTGTGAAAAATCTGGTGGTACAGTAATCCATTTCGAATCAATGAAAAATGCAGTAGAATACTACAGAATACTCTATCCCCAAAGAACAGAATCAGAGGCAGAAAATGCAATCAGAAATGACACTAACTGTGATTGGATTGTGTTTGATGATGGCAGTGTATTGATCTGTGAGTATAGCGTTTAGTTTGTTACTAATTTGTTACTAATTGAGTACATTTTAGGCAATCTGAAACAATCTTAAAAACTGAACTTTCCCAGAAATAAAGCATTTTAGGGGTAGTAAAAAAAGTAAAAATCATGCTATAATAAAAAACTGAAATTATACGACAGAGGACGAAGAGCATGGAACAGGCAGATAATTTATTGTTGCGGATTCAAAAATATGATAAGACTTTCAGCAAAGGGCAGAAACGTCTGGCAGCGTATGTGCTGAAAAATTATGACAAAGCGGTATTCCTGACGGCATCGAAACTGGGGAAAGAAGTGGGTGTCAGTGAGTCGACGACCGTGCGATTTGCCACACAGCTGGGGTACAAGGGATTTCCGGAATTTCACCGGGCACTGGAAGAACTGGTGCGGAATAAGCTGAATTCGATCCAGCGCATGAAAGTGACCTACGGGCATGTACCGGAAGCAGAGATCCTGGATACGGTGTTTCAGTCAGATATCGAGATTATCAAGCTGACGATGGAACATATCGATCATGCGGCATTTGAGATGGCGGTGGAGACACTGCTTTCTGCGAGAACTATCTATATTATCGGTATCCGGAGCTGTGCACCCTTAGCCAGCTTTTTGAGTTTTTATCTGAATATGATCCTGGACGATGTGCGTCTGATCCAGACGAGCAGCGCCAGCGAGATCTTTGAACAGATGATCCGTATCGGAGATCAGGATGCAATCATCGGCATCAGTTTTCCACGGTATTCCATGCGAACCTTAAAGGCAATTGAGTTTGCCAACAACCGGAATGCAAAGGTGATCACACTGACCGACAGTGTGCATTCTCCGATCAATCTGTATTCATCCTGCAATCTTATCGCGAGAAGTGATATGGCATCCATCGTCGATTCTCTTGTGGCACCGTTGAGTGTGGTTAACGCACTGGTGGTGGCACTTTGTATGAAGCGGCAGAAAGAAGTTGTGCATACCCTTGAGACTATGGAGAAAATATGGGACGAATATCAGGTATACAGCAACGATGAGATGGAACATGCGGACGATACGATCAAGATGTTGAACCCGGAACAGGAGGACCATAAAACATGAAACGATTTTTGATTATCGGCGGAGGTGCGGCGGGTATGCTGGCTTCTGTCTACGCAGCGCGAAATGGTATGGAAGTGCATCTGTTTGAACAGAACGAAAAACTCGGAAAGAAACTTTTCATTACCGGAAAAGGCAGATGCAACTTTACCAACGGCTGTGCCACAGAGGAACTGTTTGAGTCCTTCATTACCAACCCGCGCTTTTTATACAGTGCCGTCTACGGTTACACGAACTACGATGTGATCGACTTCTTTGAAACTGCGGGTGTAAAGACAAAGATGGAGCGGGGTGGACGGATGTTCCCGTTGTCTGACCATTCTTCAGACATCATCCGGGCACTGGAACAGCAGATGAAGAAAGCCGGTGTGAAGATTCATCTGGGAAGCCGGGTAAAACGGCTTCTTGTGGAAAAAGAAGAGGACGCAAATGCAAAGATCACCGGAATCCAGCTGGATAACGGAGAAAAGATCCGGGGCGAACAGGTACTGGTTGCCACTGGCGGTAATTCTTATCCGTCCACAGGCTCCACCGGGGACGGATACCGGATGGCAAAAGAGGGTGGTCATACCGTAACGGATCTGCAGCCGTCTCTGGTGCCGATGGTGACGGCTGAGGAATATATTCCGAGATTACAGGGACTGTCGCTGAAAAATGTGACATTGTCTTTGTATGACGGAAAAAAATGTGTCTACGAAGATTTCGGGGAAATGATGTTTACACATTTTGGGATTACCGGCCCGCTGGTGTTATCGGCCAGCGCAAAGGTGGGAAAACTGTTAAAAAAGAAGTATCTGACGGCGAGGATCGATCTGAAACCGGCACTGACCGCAGAGCAGCTTGACGCAAGACTTCTGCGGGAATTCGAAGAAGGAAAGAACAAACAGTTTAAAAACGTGGCCGGTTCTTTATTCCCGGCAAAACTTCTTCCGGTTATGCTGGATCTCGGCGGCATCGCACCGGGAAAAAAAGTGCATGAGATCACCAGAGAAGAACGTGCCGGATTTATCGAAAAGACGAAAGCCTTTCCATTTACCGTGACCGGACTGCGGGGCTTCCAGGAGGCCATCATCACAAAAGGCGGCGTTCAGGTAAAAGAAGTGGATCCAAAGACGATGGAGTCCAAAAAGACAAAAGGGCTTTATTTTGCCGGAGAAGTGCTGGATCTGGATGCACTGACCGGTGGCTATAATCTGCAGATCACCTGGTCAACGGCTCATGCGGCGGCAATGGCGGCAGCTGAGGCAGAAAGATAAAAGCAGAAAACTGCTTGGTAAGAAGAATATTGCAGGATATTTTAGGACAATAAGACTGTCAGAGGATGAAGTGGTTTTGATAAAAAGAATGTAACTATTCAGTAGCCACTGTCCCACGAGGTGTTATCGTTTAAATGCATTTTGGCTCGTAACTGTGAAGGTACTGAACAGTTACAAA
>ERZ841120.621-NODE-621-length-21974-cov-36.716365_pt1 | contig 21974 bp, 18 predicted proteins | sample MGYA00519572_ERZ841120 | MGnify/ENA primary metagenome ERZ841120 (study PRJEB31850, sample SAMEA3708890) | human gut metagenome | biome: human gut; feature: human-associated habitat; material: faeces | place: China | collected 2014 ...
TGAGAACGGTTGTTTTTTTGATGTGCTGAAATAAAAAAGCCCAGCGGGTGCTGAGCTCTTAGGAGATTTATGAAAAAGAAAAGTTTTTTAGGATGGTATTAGTATAGCTTGGGTAGCTTAAAGGAAACTTAAAATAGGTCTCAATTCATCATTTTTTATTTCATGTACTCTTCTAAGCTTATTTGAATTTTTGGCATAATTTGGTGCATGACTTTAAGATTCGTATAGGCTAATGCCATCGCTACGAAAAGATATGCAGTGACTGACAGCAGAGAAATCTCAGAAGGCCAATAATGGGAAATAATCATTAAAACCATTGGCAGTTCTAGGGTTACTGTGACAACGCCGGGAACATAGCCCCTAAATTGCAGGCACATGATATAATGGATTATGAAATGAGCTGTATAAGCTATTACAAAAGATAAATAGAGTAAACTGTTGTGAGTTATTTGGCAGAATCCAGAAATAAACACCAGGATGATAAATTCCTCTAAAACACCTACTGCAAATGCGGAACCCTGTGTAACAGATCCAAAGAATTGTTTTTTAAAAGTCAGTAACTTTTGATGATGCCGTTTTTTCCACAATGGCATAAAGATCATTTCTTCAAAATTGTGTAAAATAAATAAAATAGGTAGTATCCAAACATTAAAAAGAATGCTCATCTCTTTACCTCCTTAATAACAACTAACAATTGTACAATGTTAAGAATAAATGATAATCATATATCACGCGCAATACATTTAGTATAAAGACAAACTTTTACAAAAACAAGAGGTTGAGTGAAATTGGCACAGTTTGACCAAAAGTGTGACAGAAAAGGAGAACCACCATGGAATATCAAACACGGCAATGGCTGGAGGAAGCCTTGTTCGATTTATTAGCAACTAAGAAGTCTCTCCAAAACATCAGCATTGCAGAACTCAGCGAGCATGCTCAAATTGCTAGACGAACGTTTTATCGTTATTACCATTCAAAAGAGGAAGTTCTTACGAACTATTTAGACCGCTTAATCCAAGACTATATTATCAAACTTCAAACAGAAAAACTGACTAATTTTGAAGATTTGGTGAACCTTTTCTTTCAGTATTGGAGCCAGTACACTGAGTCATTAAAAATTTTGCAGAATGCAAACCTGCTAGTACTTATCTTGCAAAGGTCTTATGATAAGCTTCCTGCTGCTTATACCACTGTTATGGCTCCTTGGCACATCACAAACAGTGATCAAAGACAAATCACCTATGATAGTAGATTTATTACCGGTGGTCTCTACAATATTTTTGATGAATGGTTAAAAACAGATTACCAGACAATGCCTGTTAACGAGCTAGTCACTAGAGCCTTGAATACCATAAAACGAATGAAGGATAGTTAAGTGATAAGCTGATTTTTCGAGATTAGTTACGAACAATTCTAACAAATCATTTTCATAATTTCTAAAACTAAAATACTTATTATTTTTAGACATACAAAAAGAGAAAACCACTTGAGTCTTCTCTTTTTGTTAGCTATAAATCATTCGTGATAGTTAATAATGAGCTAATTTTTAAATACCCATTAATGTCTAAAATGTCTGACCCCTGTGAAAATCATAGTCAAACCATGTTTATCAGCCGCTTCGATAGACTCTTGGTCACGGACGGATCCACCTGGTTGGATGATCGCCTTAATATCTGCCTTAGCGATTTCTTCCACGTTATCTGCAAATGGGAAGAAGGCATCCTTACTTATAAAAACATGGGGTTTGTCAACTTCTATGATTCCTCTTTTTGCTATATCTGCGATGGTTGAAACTTGTATTGATATTATTTATTAGCCTATTAAATAAGTTATTCAACATATCTCTTTTATCTTCTGAAAATCTTCTAGAATAGTGTACTTTTTTTATAAATCCTACTATATCGTTTGGAACACCTCTCTCATTATCTGATTCTATATAATTTATATTTTCATTATCATAAAAAGCATCAGTAATTGCTTCGATTGCCTTATTATTTTTTTGAATATCATCAAAATAGTTATGTTTGGCAATTTTTACATATATTACCGCTTGTGTATAACAAACATGCTTATATGCAGGTTTCTCTTTATAAGAACTGCTATAATACACTTCAATATCATTCTTAGCCTTTTTTATAAAACGAAGTGCACTATTCAAAGAATCTATATCTCCGTCTCTCCAAGATAAACTTTTGGCTCTCTGATGAAAATATTGGAAGTTATCATTAAGTAAACCGAACAAACTTTCATATATTTTATCAATTAATTTTCGAGCCCCTCCAGCACTATTTGAAAAAATATCATTGATTTCATCAAATTTAATATACTTTGCAATCTCGTTTCTTTGCTTAGGTTTATTCCGGCTGTTGGCAATAATAATAGAAGTAATTATGCGTTTATAAGCCCCAACTATTTTTTCATGATATTGACTATCCATCGATAACCTTTGTAATTCTTTCAATAGCCAAACATTTGAATTACAAAGAAATTTTTGAGAAGAAGTATCAAAAACATTTTTTTCAATTTCTTCAATAAAAGCAAATTGAACAATAGGTTGAAATTTTTTCTCAATTTGCATCACACTCCCACCCAATTCAAACTTCTCTATATTTTTTATTGTAATGGAACTATTATGTATAGCTAAAAGTATTAGTAAGTCCATCACTCTATCTTGTATATCTTCCTCTTGTAAATTCTTATTAAGAATACTTCCCGAAATATCAAAATCATTTTCATCTAATGAATCAATTCGTTTATATATATTATCTAGTATCGTAACCTTGTTATCTCTGGAAGAATAATCAAATTTACCAATTAGCGTTCGATCAATTAAACTATTAAGAGAATCTGTTTCATTTTTAGAAAAAATATTATCTATATAAAGTCTACTTATAAATTCTTCACTATCTGGCAAATCCATTAAATTCTGCAGAATAAAAAGGTTGTCTTTTTCAGAAGACGTAAGTGTCATGATTAATTTAATATTATTCTCTAAAATTAATTTTTTGTTTTTTAAAATAAAATCTACAACCAATCTACTAATGTTATTTGAGTCAATAAAAAATACAGTATTTCTTGAATTTTTGATAATATCAATTAATTTTTCATAATCAATATGAGTATTTTGAGGTATAAAAACTCTATTATCTCTTGCAAATTTTTTATACAAATCAATTAATGCATAAGATTTACCAGAAAATCTGTGTCCATATAAAACAATAATATTACTTTGCTGTATTTTTTTAAAATTATTTTGTATTGTATCTCTTGAGATGAAAAACGATGGTAAATGTATTTCTTTTTTTCTATAATATCTATATATATGATAAGTGCGCATTAAATATGAAATATCATTATAAAAACTTTCTTTATCAGATTTATCGAAAATAATTTTAGGATTTAACGCTAATGTGATATCTTTTTTTTCTACAGTTTTTTCGTATTGTATTTTAACAAAATCATAAAACTTTAAATAATCTTTATCAGATTCTAATTTAATAATAGTGTCTATATTAAAATTTGTTAATTTATGTTCTTCTATTTTATTTAATTCTTTATGTGTTACATAGTAAGTATGTTTTAATGATTGTTCACCATAACTCATCCCTAATGCAGCATACATTAAATCAATTTCGTCATCCAGACTACAACCAATAAAAATTGCACAATTTGACATTAAATCCGTAGCCAATTGAGTTAATACATTTTTATTTTTAGAAATACTAGAAACATATTGTTCTTTATTAAAAATAAAAGGTTCTTTATACTTTAGATATTCCTGAACATCTCCATGAATTTTAAAAAGAATTGTTTTTCCTTCATTACGAAATTCTCCTAAAGTATCCTCATCTAATAAACTCTTATTGGGAAGAATAACTTCAATATTTTCAGAATTAAACTCAATAGCATCATCAGTATTCAAAGTGTAAATTGTTTTGAATGGTATTGTTATAAATTTCTTCTTCCCTTCAGGTAGATTTACTTTTGAAAGTCTTGTTTTAATGTAGTTTCTTCGATCATTTTCCTCAACGGTTTTTTCATAATATGATGAAACTGTGCTAAAATCTTGACTTTTTAAATATTCTTTTTCTTCATTTTTTAAGCTTTCACTCTCAAATATTTTTGATAACATATGTTTCTTCATAGCTAAACCGGAAGGAACTACTTCCCCATGAGCAGTAGCTTCTCCTACTGTAAATCCTGAACCTAGTATCGGAACAATCATATTAGACTCAAAATAACGAATAAATTCTTTAGATAACTCTTCATTATCTTGTTTAGAGTTAAACTTAATAAATCGCATTTCTTTCATAATGAATACCTCTCATTTTTCATGTACACCTCATATCATTATAACAAAAAGAGTGCAGATTTGCACTCTTTCAGATTGAAGACAAAGTCCTTAGAACCCAAGTTTCTAAGGGCTTTTCTTTGTGTAAAGTCGTATAATAGATGTAAGAAGAATTGTGAGGTATTTCCTATATTTCACAAAGAAAACCAGATTATAATCGTCGCCAATATGGCTTCTATACGATCGACGAATTGGTCCCAGAAGATCACTTTCTTCGACAAGTGGATTCAGAGGTTGATTTTGATTTTATCTATGACTTAGTAGAAGACACCTATAGTCCAGATAATGGTCGTCCTAGTCTCGATCCTGTCATGCTAGTCAAAATTCCTTTGATTAAATGTTTTTATGGTATCCGTTCCATGCGCCAAACCATTAAAGACATTGAAATGAACGTCGCCTATCGATGGTTTTTTGGACTAACCTTAGATGACAAGGTCCCTCATTTTACCACCTATGGAAAGAATTAAAGTCGTCGTTTTCAAGATAAAGAACTCATTTCAGAGATATTTTCGCGAGTGCTCAATCAAGCTTTATGTGCTGGCCTAATTGATCCTTCTGAACTATTTGTAGATGGTACCCACATCAAAGCAGCAGCTAACAGTCACAAATATCGTAAGGAAATAGTTGACCATCAAGCTAAATTTATGAGTGAACAATTGGAAGTTGAGATTGATTTAGATAGGAGGAAACACGAAAAAAAGTCCTTAAAGCCCGCAAAAGAAAGCGAGACTAAAGAAAAGAAAATCTCAACGACAGATCCTGAGAGTAGTTGGTTCCACAAGGGGGAACACAAAGAAGTATTTACCTATTCTGCCCAAGTAGCTTGTGATAAGCATGGTTGGACCTTGGCTTATACGGTTGAGGCAGGAAATGTTCATGATAGTCAAGCTTTTCTTTTCCTTCCCTTTTTTTGAAGTTATAACCCTTCTCACCACGCTACATTATTGCGGATTCAGGCTATAAGACTCCAGCTATTGCCCATTATTTATTAGAACGAAACATCATACCTGTCTTCTCCTATACTCGTACGAAGGGAGTAAAGGGGAACTTAAGAGCTAGTGATTTTGTTTACGATGCCTACTATGACTGTTATCTCTGTCCAGAGAATCAAGTGTTAAGCTATCGCACTACGAGCCGAGAAGGCTACCGTGAGTATAAAAGTGATCCAAAAGTATGTTCTTCTTGTCCCATCTTATCCGTTTGTACCCAAAGCCAAAATCACAAAAAAGTAATAACGAGACATGTATGGAAAGATGACCTTGAATTTTGTGAAGAGATTCGCCACCAAAGAGGGATGAAGGAACTTTATAAGAAGCGCAAAGAAACAATTGAGCGACTCTTTGGGACTGCTAAGGAATACCATAACTTGAGATATACTAGAGAGAAAGGAAAGTCCAAAATGGAGGATAAGGTTGGGCTTACTTTGGCATGCTTAAATATCAAAAAATTGGTGAAATGGATAGCGAATATCCCTTTTTATTTTGTTCTAAATCCGGTTTTTGGATTGGAATACCGGATGTTAAAGTAAATAGTTTCGAAAATACAAAAAGACAAACGCCAAAAATGACGTTTGTCTTCGTTCTGAGAGAGTGTAGATTTGCACTCTTTGTACGTTTAATGTCTAAAATGTCTCACACCTGTAAAGATCATTGTCAAACCATGTTTATCAGCCGCTTCGATTGACTCTTGGTCACGGACTGATCCACCCGGTTGGATGATTGCTTTAATACCTGCTTTAGCGATTTCTTCCACGTTATCTGCAAATGGGAAGAAGGCATCTGAAGCAAGAACAGCACCATCAAGACGGTCTTTAGCCTGCTCAATGGCGATACGGACTGAAGCCACACGGTTAGTCTGACCTGGGCCAACACCAAGTGTCATGTGGTCGTTAGTCACGATGATACCATTTGATTTGACATACTTGATAGCTTTCCAAGCAAACTCAAGAGCTGTCGCTTCTGTCTCAGTTGGTTGGCGTTTAGTAACCACTTGCCAGTCAGCTGGACTTTCTTTGACGACGTCTTGGTTTTGAACGAGGAGACCACCAACAACACCAGTGTATTCTGCTTCTACTTCGCTGGCGTCTTGAGCATCAAATGGCAACTCAAGGATACGCAAGTTTTTCTTCTTAGTTGTCAAGATTTCAAGAGCTTCGTCTGTGTAGCTTGGTGCAATGATGATTTCAAGGAAGACACCGTGCATTTTCTTAGCTGTCGCAGCATCAACTTCACGGTTGAGGACTACAATACCACCAAAGATTGATACTGGGTCTGCTTCATAAGCATAGTCCCAAGCTGTTTCAATGTCAGCAGCTTGACCGATACCACATGGGTTCATGTGTTTGAGAGCCACAACTGTTGGACGGTCTTTGAAATCACGGATGATACGGATAGCGGCATCAGCGTCACGGATATTGTTGAATGACAATTCTTTACCGTTAAGCTGCTTAGCTGAAGCAATTGAGTAAGCCGTTGGCAAACCTTTTTGGTAGAAGTCTGCGTCTTGTTGAGGGTTTTCACCGTAACGCATTGGTTGTTTGAGGTCATAAGTCAAAGTGAGTTTTTCAGGTTTTGTTTCACCCACTTGAGCTGTGAAGTATTCCGCAATCAAAGCGTCGTATGAAGCTGTGTGACGGTATACTTTTGCTGCCAAACGTTGACGAGTTTCGTAACTTGTTTCGCCGTTTGCTGACAATTCGTCAAGAACAACAGCATAGTCAGCAGGGTCTACCACAACTGTTACGCTAGCGTGGTTTTTAGCTGCTGAACGAAGCATAGATGGCCCACCGATATCGATGTTTTCAACCGCATCAGCATAAGTTACGTCTGGTTTGAGGATGGTTTCCTTGAATGGGTAAAGGTTTACCACAACAAGGTCGATAAGTTCGATATTATTATCCTTAGCCGCTTGGAGGTGGCTATCGAGGTCACGACGAGCGAGGAGACCACCATGGATATTTGGGTGGAGAGTCTTCACACGACCGTCCATCATTTCTGGGAAACCAGTCACATCATCGATGGCAATGGTGTCTACCCCAGCATTATCAAGGGCAACTTTGGTCCCACCTGTTGAGATGATATCCCAACCAAGTTTCTTGAGTTCTTGGGCAAATTCAACAATGCCCGCTTTGTCTGAGACTGAAATAAGTGCTCGTTTAGTCATTTTCTTTCTTTTCCTTTTTTAAAAAAGTTCTTTAGCTGCTACAGTCAAAAATTATCTTTCAGCTCTAGGGCTTTCTTATTTTCGTGCAACTCCCAAACTATCCAAGACTTCTGGATAGAGCTTGTACTCTGTTTCGTGGATACGAGTTTCGAAAGTATCAAGGGTATCACCTTCAAGGCGTGGCACACGGACTTGTTTGATAACCTTACCGGTATCAACACCAGAATCCACCCAGTGAATAGTCACACCAGACTGGTCAACACCTGCATTCCAAGCATCCTCAATGCCATGAGCACCTGGAAATTCAGGAAGATAAGCCGGGTGGATATTTATGATACGACCTTCATAAGCTGCCAGCAAGGTTGGGCCAACGATTTTCATATAACCCGCCAAGCAAACCAAATCAATCTGGTGTTCATCCAAGAGTTTGACGATAGCTTCTTCATAAGCCGTTTTATTGTCAAATTCCTTGAGCTCAAAGGCATGGCTAGTCACACCAAGATTCTTGGCACGTTCTAAGACATAGGCATCACGGTGATCTGAAAAAACAAATTCTACTGGAAATTGTTCCGCAATCACCTGAAAGTTTGAGCCGTTGCCAGAGGCAAAAACAGCAATCTTCATATTCGATACAAAGGGACGTTTCGGCTAGCCGAACAGTTTCGTAGAAAAATAGGAAATCATTTTGTGTGCAAGCACCCAGCAATGATTTCTCTTTTTTCCTAGAAAATGAGTCCCGTGTTCAGTTAGGCTTGCTAACTAAACACTCCTTTCTACAATTTCTCCGTATAAAATGGTGATTTCACCATTATTTTATCACCACACTTGCGCCATCTTTCTTCACAATACGACCAATTTCATAAACAGGTTCGTCAAGAAGTTCTTTGACACGTTCAACATTTTCTGGTTTAACCGCAAGCATGAGACCAATACCCATGTTGAAGATTTCAAACATTTCTTCATGTTTGATTTCACCATATTTTTCAAGGGCTTTAAAAATTGGAAGAACTGGCACTTTGCTTTCATCAATTTCAGCAGCCAAGTCATCTGAGAACATACGTGGTACATTTTCGATGAAACCACCACCTGTGATGTGGGCAATACCGTTAACCAATTCTTCTTTGATGAGTGGCAAAGCTGCTTTGACGTAGATACGAGTTGGTTCAAGAAGAACGTCTTTAAGTTTTTTGCCTTCAAGCTCTGGGAGAACTTCTTCCCCTGTGTAATTAGCAAATACACGACGCACGAGTGAGTAACCGTTGGAGTGGATACCGCTTGAAGCAAGTCCAAGAAGCACATCACCTTCAGCTACTTTTGAGCCGTCGATGATTTGAGATTTTTCTGCGATACCTACCGCGAAACCTGCCAAATCATAGTCGTCTTCACCATACATACCAGGCATTTCAGCAGTTTCACCACCAATAAGGGCTGCACCAGCTTGCACACAACCTTCAGCAACACCAGCAACAACCTGCTCCAATTTAGCTGGTTCATTTTTACCAGTTGCTACGTAGTCAAGGAAGTAAAGGGGCTCAGCACCTGCAGCGATGATATCGTTAACACACATAGCGACACAGTCTTGACCGATAGTATCGTGTTTGTCGTACTTAATAGCAAGCATGAGTTTAGTACCGACACCATCTGTACCTGAGATCAAAACAGGCTCTTTGACACCTGTTTTTGAAAGGTCGAACATACCACCGAAGCCACCGAGAGCTCCCATGACACCTGCACGCTCTGTACGGGCAACGTGTTTTTTGATACGTTCAACAACTTCATAACCTGCTTCAACATCCACACCCGATTGAGCGTAAGCATTTTTATTTGTCATTTTATTTATTCCTTTTCTTTTTTCGAGAAAGAGTGCGACGTATTTTTAGATGAACCATCTTTTTATCTAAAAATACTAGTCAGGTCTCTATCTTTGACCCCATAGGGCAAAGTGTCTACTGACAAATGCTTTAGCTTTTAGTCAGTAGTGAGACGTGGAGCGTAAGCATTTTTAGACATAATTTTTTCCTCTTTTTTCTTCTGCACTGCTCTTAATAGAAAGAGGTATGTTCTTTCAAACTTTCCAAATAGCGTTCTTCGTAGTCATACAATGGTGTTGGATATTTACCATCAAAGTAAGCCACACAAAGGCCACCGTTTGGTGCATCTGTGTCAATTCCAATAGAATCAATCAAGCCATCAATAGACAAGTAAGTCAAGCTATCCGCTCCAATGATTTCGCGTGTTTCCTCAACTGTATGATTGGCCGCAATCAATTCCTTACGTGTTTGAATATCGATACCGTAGAAACATGGGTAGGCAAGGGCTGGGCTACCGATTGCTACGTGGACCTCTGTTGCTCCTGCTTCTTTTAGCAAATTAACGATACGACGTGATGTTGTCCCACGTACAATAGAGTCGTCAATCATAACCACACGTTTTCCTTTAACAACACCTGATACGGCAGAGAGCTTCATACGAACCCCTTGCTCACGCAATTCTTGTGTTGGTTGGATAAAGGTACGTTGGGTGTATTGGTTTTTAATCAAGCCCATTTCATTTGGCAAGCCTGATTCTTCCGCAAATCCCATGGCTGCGCTAAGTGATGAATTAGGCACACCAACGACAATATCTGCTTCATGTTTGAACTCACGTGCCAATTGAGCACCCATACGTTTACGAGCTGTATGGACATTGACCCCTTGGATATTTGAATCAGGACGGGCAAAGTAGATATACTCCATCGAACAAACAGCCAATTGCGTATCCGTTGTATAGGTATCGTAAGTGATGCCATTATCATCGATGATAACAACCTCACCTGGATTTACATCCCGAATCCATTCTGCACCAACACCCTCAAAGGCACATGTTTCAGATGAAACCACGATAGCACCATTGCTCATCTTACCAAGAGAAAGGGGACGGAAGCCATTTGGATCCAAAGCTGCAATAAGCTTGTCCTCAATCATAAGAAGATAAGCAAATCCACCTTTAACAGTGCTCAGAGCTTCTTTTACTTTACCCATGAATGATGGGTTGTGGCTACGGCGAATCAAGTGAGCTAAGATTTCTGAGTCAGAAGTTGAGTTTAAGATAGCTCCATTTTTCTCCAACTCATGTCTTAGTGACTCTGCATTAGTCAAATTCCCATTATGAGCAAGACCAAGCTGTCCATCGTGAAACTTAAACATGAATGGTTGAATATTGTCTACAGAAGCTTCACCAGCAGTCGCATAACGAACATGACCGATAGCAGCCGTTCCAGTTAGCTTATCCAAGTTGGCTGGATCACGGAAAACTTCTGAGAGAAGCCCCATATCACGATGACGCTTCAATTGACCCGCATCATTTGAGAGAATTCCTGCTCCCTCTTGACCACGGTGTTGGAGACTGTGAAGTCCGAAATAAGTTAATTTGGCAGCATCCGGGTGACCCCAGATACCAAAAACACCACATTCTTCATTAAGAGATTTAACTTCGTATGTCATTTTTTATACCTTTTATTTATTTTTATATTATAGCCCACTCTTCTAAAAGAAAATTAGGAATTTCGTCTGGCTCGACTCTCTTATAACTATCAACTCCTACATACTGACCCAAATTAGGTTTACCGAAAAGTTCTTGACTAAGTAACACAAGCTTATCATTTGTTCTAATTTTTTCTTTAATTTTCGGGCTAAAGTAATAGTTTTCAGTATAGGCAAATATTAAATAATTAAGAAAATCCAGTTTCTTCAATCGAGCGCTACTATTAAATTGACTTTTTAGAGATTTATATTTCCTATCCCTTTTATGATAAAAAGCTAGCACCGTTGTCTTTTCTTTTAATGGTAAAATAGCTAGATGCAACTTCTGAATACGATTATTTTTTGAATGGTTATTCGTATCATTCACTGGATATCCATACATATCTCTAATCAAAGTTAATGATCCTTGAAACGCAATTGGTGTCTTATAGGGGAGCACCTCATGAAAAATAATTTGATATGCTCCTTTAAGATTGTCTTCAATAGCAGTTTTATGGAGTAAAATTTCATTTTGAAAATCTTCAATATCATAATCAAAAGAATTGTGAAAATCCTTTATTTTTTGAGATGTATTCTCTAATGTTTTATTAGAAATCTCCGGTATCCTTATGTATAAAGCTTTCTTAATCGTATTATCAGACATTGATTTTTCAAAAAAATATTTTTCCTCTCTTCTTCTAACTAATTCCAAAAGGAAATTTTTCAACGCAAGTTGTGATAACATTTTATCGCTAGGATAAGACATGAGATTCATTTCATTTTCATATTCCTGAAAATAAAATGAATCGCATTTACGACAGATAATTTGTATTGTTCCCGAATTACTCACTCCCTTATCATTATCTGACAGATCGCTCCCTATTAAATAACCTGCTTGAGTCAACTTACCAGTCTCAGAAATATTTTTTAACGATAACCGTGGAATGGTGTGAGAGTTACAAAAACTTGTAGTATCTTTATCACAAAGCAAACACTTTCTTGGCTTTAATTCCTCCTTCATTACTTTCATCTCTCTAGATAATATTTTTTTCAATTGAATCTTTTTTTCAACATCAGGTATATCAATTAATTTATTCAAATACTTCACAAGCCTTCTTTTACTTCTCAAAACACACCAATCGTCCTAGTCACTCCAGTCCTATTTTCCAGTAAAGTATTTAACCGCTGACGCAAAGAGGTGTTGGTCTTTATTTCCTGGAATATTTTGGAAGAGACCGTCTTCGAAACGTTCTGAGTGACCCATCTTACCAATAATTTGACCGTTCTTACTTGTGATACCTTCAATAGCATTCACAGATCCGTTAGGATTGTATTTAGAATCCATGCTTGGTTTACCTTCGAAGTCAACATATTGGGTAAAGATTTGACCATTGTCACGAAGCTCTGCAAATTCCTCAGCTGTCACGACAAATTTACCTTCACCGTGTGATACTGGGATGGCATGGATGTCACCAACTTCTACTCCAGCAAGCCATGGTGAGTTCGTGTTGGCAATACGTGTTTCAACCATCTTAGCCACGTGTTGGTTGGCATCATTGTAGAAGAGTGTTGGACTCGTGCTGCTTGCATCTTCAAAGTTACCGTATGGAAGAAGACCTGATTTAACAAGGGCTTGGAATCCGTTACAGATACCAATAATCAAACCACCACGTTCGATGAAGCTATCAATAGCTGCACGTACTTTTTCATTGAGCAAGATGTTAACGATAAATTTAGCTGATCCATCTGGTTCATCCGCTGCTGAGAAGCCACCTGCAAAGAAGATAATGTTAGCTTTTTCGATATTGTCAACCATGATGTCAACAGACTTGACAATAGCTTCTTCATTAAGTGTTACAAATGGTACCAAGTTAACTTTTGCACCTTCTTTTTCAAAGGCCTTAGCTGAATCGTACTCAGAGTTAGTACCTGGGAATACTGGAATGTAAACCACTGGTGTCTCAACTGTTTCTTTAGCTTTGATCACAGCATCTGATGCCACAGCTGGTACTTCTTCCAACTCAGTTGCTTGTGCAAATTCCGTTGGGTAAACCTCTTCCAATTTACCTTGGAAGGCACTGTCAAGTTTGTGTCCATCAAGCGTTACACCATTGACAGTAAGTGTAAAGTCAGCTGCTGTTTGTCCAATCTTGGCAACACCTGAAATCTCTTCCGGAGATGTGAAGACGAATCCACCCAATTGAGCTGTCAAGGCAGTCTCAATATTTTCAAGGGTTACAGTGGCACCAATATGGTTACCAAATGTTGCAAGGGCAAGTGCTTCAACGACACCACCATATTTGACAGCTGATGCAGATGTGACTTTATGGTCAGCTTGGATGGCTTCAAACTTAGCAAAGTTAGACTTGATGAGATCAAAGTCAATTTCTTGTGCCAAAGCTTGACCAGGAATGTAGTAAATATTTTCACCCGCAGCTTTGAATTCTGGAGAAAGAACCTTACGGCTATCCGCAGTTGTTACCCCAAAAGCAACCAAGGTTGGTGGTACTGTCAATTCTTCAAAGGTACCAGACATAGAGTCTTTACCACCGATAGATGGCAAACCAAGTTGAATCTGAGCTTCGATTGATCCAAGGAGAGCTGATACTGGTTGACCAAAGCGCTCCGCTTGTTTATCCATACGCTCGAAGTATTCCTGATAAGAGAAGCGAGCCTTAGACCAGTTTGCACCAGCAGCAACCAAACGAGCTGTTGCTTCGATTACTGCATAGGCAGCGCCATGATATGGAGACCATTCTGCTACATAAGGGTTGAATCCTTGCGCCATAACAGAAGCAGTTGTTGTCACGCCATGTTGGACTGGCAATTTCTGTACAGAAGCTTCCGTTGGTGTGATTTGGTAGCGACCACCGAGTGGATGATTGACTGTTGAACGACCAACTGAACTATCAAAGATGGTTTGTAAACCTTTTTGACTGGCATGGTTAAGGTCAGCCAAGACTTCAAGAGTATCAGCTTCAAGGGTTTCAGCAGATGTTTGACGTTCTTCTGAAAGCTTGACATCCTTGTCAACCACCTTAGCATCTACAACCACACGTACACCGTTTGTATCAAGGAAACGACGTTCCAAATCAACGATGGTTTCACCATTCCAGTGCATGACAAGATTTGGTTTTTCAGTCACTGTCGCAACAACAACAGCATCAATATTTTCTTTGTTACATTCAGCAACGAAGGCATCTACATCTTCTGGACGAACCACTACGGCCATACGTTCTTGAGATTCAGAGATGGCAATTTCTGTACCGTTCAAACCTTGGTATTTCAATGGCACTTTGTCTAGATCAATTTCAAGACCATCTGCCAATTCACCGATAGCCACACAGACACCACCAGCACCAAAGTCATTTGATTTCTTGATCAGACGTGTCACATCCCCATTACGGAAAAGACGTTGAATCTTACGTTCTTCGATGGCATTCCCTTTTTGAACCTCAGCACCAGCTGTTTCAACAGATTCAACCGTTTGAACTTTAGAAGAACCTGTCGCACCACCGACACCATCACGTCCAGTCTTACCACCGAGCAAGATAATCACATCACCTGCTTCAGGTTTCTCACGGACAACATTTTCCTTAGGAGCCGCACCGACAACTGCACCTAGCTCCATACGCTTAGCAACGAAACCTGGGTGGAAGTATTCACGAACATAAGTTGTTGCCAAACCAATTTGGTTACCGTATGAAGAATAACCGTGTGCCGCTGTTTTAGAAATCACTTGTTGTGGCAATTTACCAGCACGAGTTTCAGCAATTGGTGTTGTAATATCACCAGCACCTGAGATACGCATAGCTTGGTAAACGTATGAACGACCTGACAATGGGTCACGAATGGCACCACCGATACAAGTAGCCGCTCCACCAAATGGTTCGATTTCAGTTGGGTGGTTGTGAGTTTCGTTCTTGAACATGAGAAGCCATGGTTCTTTCACACCATTGACATCCACTTCAATTTCAACTGAGCAGGCATTGATTTCATCAGATACTTCCATGTCATCCAAACGACCATTGGCACGCTCATAACGTCCAAAAATAGTCGCCATATCCATCAAGGTTTGAGGTTTTTCTGTACGTCCCAACTCATCACGCATGGCAATATACTTGTCGTAAGTCGCTTGCAATTGTTTTTCAAATTTAGAAGCTGAGAAGTCGATGTTTTTCAACTCAGTCTCGAAAGTTGTATGACGGCAGTGGTCAGACCAGTAAGTATCCAAAACCTTAAGCTCAGTCTCAGTTGGCACACGTCCAATAGACTTGAAGTAATCTTGGATGAAGAGAAGGTCATCCACTTCCATTGCCAATCCTTGCTCAGCTTTATACTTAGCAAAATCTTCTGCCGTATAAGTTTCAAAGAAATCCAAACTCGGAATGGTCTTGTCAGACTCAGAGAAATCCTGTTTAGCAATGCCAACAGTGATATCTTTGAAACGAGAATCCACTGGGTTCAAAAGGTAGTTTTTGACAGCTTCCAACTCATTCGTATCAATATCCTTGTTAACCAAGTAAAGTTGTGCTGTGTTCACTATTACATCATTTGAACTACCAAGCAAAAGCAAAGCTTCTTGTGAAGATGCCGCACGTTGGTCAAATTGACCAGGTAAACTTTCGATAGCAAAGAAAGCATACTTCTCAAGATCAGCCTTAACCGCAGCCTCGTCCAAAACAGTATCAGTCACTTGCTCAGAGAAGATGTGTTTTTCCGCACGCGCAAACAAGTCCTCTGCCAAATTAAAGACATCGTAAACCTGAACAATACGAAGATCATTCAAAGTTTTCAACTGAAGATTATGCTTTAATTCTTTTACTAAAGACTGAGATTTCACACGAAAATCAGCTTTTTTCTCAACGAAAATACGTTTATCCATTTTATTTCCTTTATCTATTTCTACTTAAAGATTGTAGTGAAGACCAAGTATTCTATTTGTAAAAGGCTACTTCAATCCTTGCAATTTTTCCAATACAACTTCATAAACATCTGTCAAGCTACCAAGATCACGACGGAAGACATCCTTGTCCATATGGTGCCCTTCAGCATCCCAGAGGCGGCAGTTATCTGGTGAGAATTCATCCGCCAAGATAATCTTGCCATCCTTATCAAAACCAAATTCCAATTTGAAGTCAATCAAGCGAAGACCAATTTGTGCAAACCAATCTTTCAGCAATTCATTGATACGACGCGTTTCTTCCTTGATATACGCAATTTGTTCATCATTGGCAATATCCAAGAACTTCACATGCTCATCATTGATGAATGGGTCATCCAAATCATCGTTCTTGTAGTAAAATTCAACGATTGGAGTTTTCAAGTCCAAACCTTCTTCAACGCCAAAACGTTTAGAAAAAGAACCTGCAGTCACATTACGAAGAACAACCTCCAAAGGAATGATAGTAACTTTCTTGTTAAGTTGTTCGGTATCAGAAATACGTTCGATAAAGTGAGTAGCTACACCCGCAGCATTCAATTTTTCAAAAATAAGAGACGAAATCTGATTATTTAGCACACCTTTTCCTTTAATAGTCTCCTTACGAGCACCATTAAGCATGGTTGCCTGGTCCTTATAGACCGACTTAATCACATTTTCGTCTTCTGTACTATAAATATCTTTAGCTTTCCCAGTATAAATCAGTTGGTTTGACATGGAATTGTTCGCCTTTCAAGTTTATTCGTCTTAATTATACCACACCAGAATCCAAAAACCAACATATAGCAAACTTTATTACTTGGGTAAAAAAATAACGTTCGTGTTTTAGTTCTTTTTTAGAGTTTCTTAATAAATAATGTATAGAAAAAAGGAGTGTGACAGAACTAAATCCATATAACATTTAGTTTCTTGCCTCACTCCAACAAAATAACAATCGTATAGTACACAACGATTATATTATTATGTATAGCTTTCTTATTCTTTATTCAATTCCTCAGACAAATAGTCCAACAAATCAGCTACCTTAACCATATGGTCAATAGTATCATCGGAAATCTCAAGGTCGAACTCATCCTCCAAATTAATAATGAATTCCATAAGCTCTATTGAATCCACACCCAAGTCATCTAATTTGGTAGCTTCGGTTAAAACAATGTCCTCTTTACCCATCTGCTCTTGAATTACGAGCTGCATTTTCTGAAGAATTTCTACTCTACTCATCAGTTAGCCTCCTCTTTCGGACTAAAGGCTTCAACTAGCTGCTCAACAACCTTAGTATCAAGCATCGTACGAACCTGCTTAATGGTGTAGTAAACCGCCTTAGCATCACTAGATCCATGACATTTTACTACAGGAGCTTTAAGACCAAAGAGAACTGCACCTCCAGCGCTAGAGTAATCCATAGTCTCTTTCATACCTTTTAGGCTGTCTTTCAATAGGAAGGCACCTAACTTAGCTTTAAGACCACCATTCATGATAGCTGACTTAAGAGTCTTCATGGCACCAAGTCCCGTTCCCTCGATTGCCTTGAGAACTGCATTTCCTGTGAAACCATCAGCAACTACCACATCAGCAGCTCCAGACATAATTTCACGCGCCTCAACATTACCAACAAAGTTAATACTTGGCTCCTTAGATAAGAGCTCAAAAGCCTCCTTACGAAGACTATCCCCCTTTGTTTCCTCAGTCCCATTATTAAGGAGACCTACACGAGGGTTGGCAATTCCACGCACATTTTTAGCATAGAAAGATCCTAAAATAGCATATTGATACAAATGACTAGCTGTATTTTCCGCATTAGCACCCAAATCAAGCATATCAAAGGGTTGACCAGTAAAACTTGGCATTGTTGACATAAGACCTGGACGCTCAACTCCCTTAATACGTCCGACCACGAAGAGACCTGCAGCCAGAAGGGCACCTGTATTTCCCGCAGAAATCACGGCACTTGCTTTTTTCTCCTTAACAGCCTGTGCACCTAAGACCATTGAAGCTTTTTTCTTCTTGCGAATAGCTTTAGCTGGCTCATCATCCGAATTTATCTTTTCATCAGTATGCACAATGCTCACACGTTCATTCGCTGTCAAATAGGTCTTAATTTTAGCTTCATCACCATAAAGCTGGATTTCAATATCTTTGAAATCTGCTATAGCTTGGTTGACTCCCTCTACAATTGCTTGTGGCGCATTATCGCCACCCATAGCATCTACTGCAATTACATGCATAGCATTCTCCCTCTCGTCCTCTGCCATAAAACATAAACTCAGATTTCTATCAATAAAATATTATGTACCTAAAATAGACTAGTTCACTGTTTCTAGCAGAGTCTTTCAGCTTATTATCTTCTTATTATAGCACGAACTGACTTGCATTTTAACCCCTGAGACTGAAAACCATTACTTTCCTGTTTCACGTGAAACAAAAAGAAGATAATGTCTAGTCAGCACTATCTTCTTTATTCATAATATGGCCCCAAGAATTTAGATTATCAATAAACTTCTTACTTTTAAGATGTATTCCAACATAATTATCATAGAGGTCATCAATAAAATGTCGTAGCTTTCGTTTCATGTCATCCTTAACAGATATGCTTCTCAATTCCTCAAAAGAAAGCCCCTGAAAACGATCTAAAAGATAAGGTACATTAGGATCTAAGTGACTACGCCTTTCATCCTCTGCATAGTGATTTGGACAAAGTAACCCCGAGAACTTATACGAAAAATCAAAAGGAAGGCCTACACGATGGCAAAAGACACACTCGTGAAAATTCAATCGTACACCGAAACGGTCTAAAACCTGAATCTCAAAGATATTAGTCAAGATTTCATAATCCAAGCCTTCTTCCATTAATTCAAGCGTCTTCTCCAAGAATGCAAATAATTGCGCATCTGTCACACCGTCAGCAATAGCAACGTCCGTCAGAGCAGCTAAATAAGTCGCATAAGACAGCTTGAAAATATCGCTTGTAATTTCCTTGAAGGACTCTGCCTGGCTATAATCCTCTATGAAAGATAAGCCCTCATCATTTACAGTCATTATGAATTCAGCGATGGTTAAAGGTTGAATCACAGCACTTAATTTACCTGACCCACCACCTCTAACAAAAAACATCCGTTTACCAGCTTGCTCGGTAAAAATCTTAACTAGCTTATCGTTCTCACGATAATTACGATTGAATAGGACAAGTCCTCTACTCTCAAGCTTCTGCATGTTCTTCCATAAACTCTTTCAAACGAGCCATAGCTGTTTCAATAGTATCCATGCTAGCTGCATACGACAAGCGAACATAGCCTTCACCATACTTCCCAAAAGCAACCCCTGGGATAATCGCAATAGCCTTTTCACGAGCAAAGTCTTGACAGAACTTAAAGGAATCTTGAGTATAGCCTTCTGGAATCTTAGCAAAGATGTAGAAAGCACCATCAGGTTTAATAATTTTGAAACCAAGTTCAGTCATTTTTTCAAGAATATAATCACGACGCTTCAAATACTCAACTTTCATTGGTTGGGCATCATCTTTACCAGCAGATAAGGCTTCAATAGCTGCAAATTGTGCCATAGTAGCTGCAGCTGTTACCAAATACTGGTGACTCTTAATCAACTGAGCCGTCAAGACAGCAGGTGCAAAAATCAAACCGATACGCCATCCTGTCATCGCATGAGATTTAGACAAACCATTAATCAAAATCGTTTGTTCCGGCAAATACTCAGCAATAGATACATGTTGGTCCACATAAGTTAGCTCAGAGTAAACTTCATCACTAACAACAAAAATATCGTATTTTTTCAGAACTTCAGCTAAATCTTTAATCTGTTGACGTGAGTAAGTCACACCTGTTGGATTAGTTGGGTAGTTAAGCAAAACAGCTTTAAGCTTATCTCCCTGCTCCAAAATTGCCTTTTCTAACATCTCCGGAGTCAAAACAAAATCATTCGCTGTTGTATCAATTTCAACAATTTCAGCACCAACTAGATTTGCAATTGGCTCATATCCAGGATAGGCTGGTGCAGGTAAAAGAATCGTATCTCCTGGCTCCAAAATAGCCGTCAAAGTTGCAGAAAGGGCTTCTGTAGCTCCAATAGTCACCAAGATTTCATTATCTGGGTTATAAGTAAGATTATATTTTTCCTTAACAAAATCTGCCGCAGCTTGACGCAAAGCAGGAAGTCCTGCCATACCTGTATAGTGAGACTGGTTAGCATCGATAGCAGCTTTAGCAGCCTCTTTTACATGATCTGGAGTCGTAAAATCAGGCTCACCAAGTGTCAACTTTTTGATACCTGGTACATCTGAAATTGACTGGTCAAACTGACGAATCATCGAAACTTCAATCTTATCTAAATTTTTATTAAAACGTTGTGTTAAATCCATCACTGTCACCTCTTTGCAATTATGCCTTACATTATATCAAAAACTCAAACGCATTTAAACACCAAAAAAAGCTAGCCCAAGCTAGCTTTAGTCTATTTATGGCCCATTTCAAACAAAGGTGACAATGGACGTTTTTCATGAATACGAATAATTGCCTCTGAAATCAAATCAGCAATTGAAATTTGTTCAATCTTATCAATCAAACGTTCTTCTGGAAGATAAATCGTGTCCAATACGACAAGCTTCTCAATAGCAGACTTTTGAATATTATCAAGTGCTGGACCTGACAATACAGGGTGAGTACATGAGGCATAGACATGAGTTGCACCAGCTTCAGCAAGCGCATCCGCCGCATGACAGATGGTACCCGCAGTATCAATCATATCATCAATCAAGATACATGTTTTACCTTCAACGTTACCAATGATATTCATAACCTCAGAAGTGTTCATTTTATCAACACTACGACGTTTATCAATGATTGCGATTGGTGTTTTCAAACATTGAGCAAGTTTTCGTGCACGAGTCACACCACCATGGTCTGGAGAAACAACAACAACATCATCTCCAGTAAGACCAGCACGATCAAAGTAATCTGCGATAAGTGGAGCACCCATCAAATGGTCTACAGGAATATCAAAGAATCCTTGAATTTGAGAAGCATGGAGGTCAACTGTCAAAAGTCGATCAACACCTGCAACCTCAAGCATATTAGCAACCAATTTAGATGTGATTGGCTCACGTGAACGTGCCTTACGGTCTTGACGTGCATAACCATAATAAGGCATAACAACACTGATCGTTTCTGCACTTGCACGTTTTAGCGCATCAACCATAATCAAGATTTCCATCAAGTTATCATTTACAGGAGAGCTTGTAGATTGAAGAATAAAAACGTGATGACCACGGATAGATTCTTCAATATTAACTTGAATCTCACCATCTGAAAATTCACGAACACTTGATTTTCCGAGTTCAATACCCATTTTATCAGCAACTTTTGCTGCTAATTCCTGGTTAGACGATAAAGCAAACAACTTCAAATTCGTATAAGACATGATTTCCTCCAAAATATCTACTAAACCATTCTACCTTTTTTTAGATTGATTTTCAATGTAAAATAAATGGTGTCACAGTAACTTAACAAGACTAAAAAGATTTAACCTTAACCTCGACATTTTCCCGTCTAAAAGTAATTCCAGAAAGTAAAGACATTTTGCTATAAAATCATAACCACCCGTCTAACGGGTGGTTTGATCAAGGGCTATAAGCCCATATTACCAGCCAGCGCCTAAAGACGCTGGCTTTCACTTTGTTCAAGCCTTATTGCTTTTGACTCGTCACAAGCCTCTCAAAGAGGCATTCGCATTACTTACCATTATCCCTAAAGGGATTTTCATATTCTTTAACGCTTAATTTGTCCAAAGCGATATCATGCTTCTCTTGTTCCTGGATATATTTCTTAATTGTGGCTTCATTTAGTCCTACCGTACTTACATAATATCCTTCTGCCCAAAAATGTCTGTTCCCAAATTTATATTTTAAATTGGCGTGTTTATCAAACATCATTAAGGCACTTTTACCTTTTAAACATCCCATAAAACTAGCTACACTCATTCGTGGTGGTATACTTACTAGCATGTGAAC
>ERZ841120.630-NODE-630-length-21613-cov-51.431116_pt1 | contig 21613 bp, 16 predicted proteins | sample MGYA00519572_ERZ841120 | MGnify/ENA primary metagenome ERZ841120 (study PRJEB31850, sample SAMEA3708890) | human gut metagenome | biome: human gut; feature: human-associated habitat; material: faeces | place: China | collected 2014 ...
GCAATTCATCTCACCGCCTAAAGAGGCGGGAGACTTCTTGCAGAATCAGGTTAAATATGTGAAAAATGGCAGTTTGTTGACGTAAAGTAACTTCATGATATACTAAAGATGGTTTTATCTTTATGGTTTCTATGCAAAGGGGGATTCATCATAATGAAAAAAACGCCTGTTATCTTCACCGGTCATGGCAGTCCGATGCTGGCTATCGATGAAAACGACTTGACGCGCGAAATGCAGCGCGTCGGCGCAGACGTTCTAACCAGTGAGGACAGACCGAAAGCCATCCTGGCCATCTCGGCCCATTGGTATGTCCCAGGCACGTATATACAGAGTGCCGACAAGCCGCGTCAAATCTACGACATGTACGGCTTCCCAGAAGAGCTCTATCAGCTCCAATACCCAGCCAAGGGCTGTTCGGAACTGACCCAGGACGTCTGCCAGCTTTTGGGCAATGACGTTTCTATCGACGATTCATGGGGTATCGATCACGGAACATGGAGTGTTATGGTCCACATGTTTCCCAACGCGCCCATCCCAGTCGTCCAGCTTTCTGTAAACAGCACATTTACACCGGACCAATGCTTTGAACTCGGCCAGAAACTCGCCCCGCTCCGCGAAAAAGGCTACCTCATCTGGGCCAGTGGCAACATCGTCCACAACCTGCGCCGCGTCGAATGGAACAAGCGCGGCGGCTCCGAAGCAGCCAAACACTTCAACCAGGATATCGTCGATAATGTCATCGCCGGCAACATCGACAACATCATCCACTACGAAAACCACGAACACGCAGCCTACGCCGTGCCGACACCGGAACACTACCTGCCCTTGCTCTATTGCCTAGGCGCCGCCGGAACGGATAAAGCTACGCCATTCAATAATACCTGCACCTTAGGATCCATGGCTATGACCGGATTCGTCTGGGCGTGAAAAAAGGGCTTGTCGTCATACGACAAGCCCTTTTTGAGTTGTTAGTGGCTAGTGGTTCGGGGTTAGCGGATAGTTTTAAATTTAAAGGTTTTCTCTGCAAACTACAAACTCTGTGCTACAAACTATAAAGTAAACGGGGCCGCGCATGATAGTAGAAGCCTTCGTGCGACAGCCCCGTTTTTACTACAAACTTTTCTCTTAATTCCCGTTATGGTTGAAGTAGTCGGCCAGGCCTTTGACGATGCTTTCGGCAAAGTTCTGCTGCTGGGCATCGGAGTTGAGGGCTTTTTCTTCGTTCGGGTTGGAGATGAAGCCCAATTCCAGCAAGGTTGCCGGCATGTTGGTGTGCAAGAGGACGTAGAAGTTGGCCGTCTTGACGCCGCGGTCGGCGAAGTTCGTCGCCTTCATGTTCTGAAGGTGGATGTAGTTGGCCAGACCGTAGTCATACGGGGTCTTACTGTTGTAATAGGCCGTAACGCCGCCTGCTGACGGGGAATCGAAGGAATCGATGTGGATGCAGACGAAGACGTCGGCTTTGGCTGCATTGGCGATATTGCAACGGGCCTGCAGTTCTTCGACAGCGCCATCATACGGTGCGTAGACATCGACGTCAGTCGTGCGGGTCATGATGACATTGGCACCAGCTGCACTGAGCAGGGATGCGACTTTCTTGGAAATGGCCAGGGTAATGTCCTTTTCCTTGGAATACGTTCCGACAGCGCCGGAGTCCGAACCGCCGTGGCCGGGGTCGATGGCAATGGTCTTGCCCTGGAGGCCCTTGGTCAGGCTGTAGGTCTTGCTGCTGCTATAGGCCGGGACATTGGTTGCCGGCTGCTTGGTAGACGACGGTTTCCAGCTCTGGGCTGGCTTGGTCGCCCCTTTGATACCGATATTGGTATCGCCCCAATGGCTCCACTGCTTGAGCTTGCCCGATTTATCGTTGATGTCGATGACGACACGGCTCGATACTTTACTGCCTGTTGCCCCGGGAAGGGTAAAGACTTTGACGTCATTCTTGGTGACGGCCCGCGGGACCTTGATGGTCACGTCCGTACTCGACGAGCGAGACGACAAGGTGACACGGGAAATGACGTTGCTGTTGGGCTTATAGCTCTTAGCCACATTCTTGCCAATCCCTGTGTTAGGCAAAGTGACGAAAACATACTCGCCGGAGTTATCGATGTATAGCTTGGGATTGGCCTTACCGCTGACATCGAGGACGGTCCGAACAAAAGGCGTGTTGGCATCTGTTCGCGTTGCCGTCCGCACATTGGTAATTTCCGGCTTAGCCGCTGCCTGGGCCGATACCATCGGTATCAGGAAGACGAGCAGCATAAACGGAAGGATCCACAATTTTTTCAACACAGTATCTTCTCCTTTACGATCCTAAACTGTTTCAACTTGTTCATTATACAACGATTCGGGCGGAATTGGCAATTATTTTCTGTAGGGGCGACCACGTGGGGCGCCCGTTCACGCAAATCCGGTTCACAAGTATTTCACATGTACCCGGCGGGCTCGCCACGCGCGAGCCCCTACAAAACATAATATAAAAAATCGGCGATCATTTTTATCTAGTGGCTCATGGCTAGGGGTTAGCAGTTAGCGAAAAAGGACTGTTTCATGATGGCAGATACCCTCATGAAACAGTCCCTATAAAACAACCTCTCAGATAAGACAACCTCTCAGACCGCCTTCGGCGGCCAGCTTTCCTATGAGGCGAGCCTTTTTTAGAACAAGAAGTTGATTTCTACGTCGGTGAATTCGTCAGGGTCAGCGGCATTGCCGTGTTTGGTCTGAGTGCCAAAGGTCTGGGCTGCCGTGAGGATGACGTTCTTGGCCAGGGTGTAGTCGATGCCGACGCCCCAGGATTTGACGTTATCCAGGACGCTGTCATCGCGCCAGGAGTTGGTCGCACCACCGAGGAGCGCGCCCTTGTCGGAGTTGATGTATTCGACCCAGGCATCCCAGGAGCCGCGGGCATCGCTGTCAGCCGAACCGTAGGTCAATTTGCCGATCCATACTTCCGGATCATTGGTAACGTCATTATTGATTTTTTCATAGTTAGCCAGGGCGTTCCATTTGCCGAAGTTGAGGCTGGCATAAGCGCCCCAGAGATCATCAGCCTTAAAACCGTTAATACCATTGAAATCATTATAGTAGACGCCGACAGCCGAACCAGCTGCCCGGCCGCCGCCGAAGAAGCCTTCCAATTCGCCATAACCGGTTTTAACACCAAGAAGTCCATTGCCTGCAACTGCAGCATCTTCAACAGTATCACCGGCTTTGAATTTACCATAACCAGCCGTAGCTGCGAAGTGGTCGTTGGTGCATTTCAATTCAGCCCGGTCGAAGACGTCGCCATACTGGAAGCCGTAAGCGTTTTCACCGCCCAGGACGTACGTATCGGTACGGCCGACGCTGAGGTTCCAATGGTCGCCGCCGAAGTTGTAGTCGACTTTGGCATCGTCCGTGAAGATGTTGCCGTTATCGCTGGCAGCGCCGTTATCGGCGAAGTTGATGTCATCCGTGCTGATGCCGTAGGTTACGGTCGTGCGGTCATTGACCTTGGCATTGGCGCGGACGCGGACGCGGTAATCCCAGGAAGCGTCTTTCTTATAGCCCGTGCTGGCCTCGCTGCTGGTGTCCTGATGCTGGAAACGGATACGGGCATCACCGCTGAGTTTTACGTTGCCCACGCGGTTTTCCAGAGCACTGACGCGGACGCCGAGGTTGTTCAGTTCGTCAGCATATTCATCAGCCAATTTGTTGATGAGGGCGCGCTGTTCAACGGACGCTTTGTCCATGTGAGCCATGGCTTTGGCGACCATTTCAGCGGCTTCGTAACGGGTAATGTTGCGTTCGCCCTGGAAATAAGAGCCGTCTACGCCCTGGATGATGCCGGCGTCAGCGAGTTCGACGACGGATTTATAAGCCCAGCTGTCGCTCGGTACGTCGACGAAGGGGTTGGCTGCAAAAGCGCAGGCTGCGCCGACAGCCATCATAGCGGCTAAGGATGTAACGATTTTCTTTTTCATAAATATGACCTTCTTTCTCTGTGTGAAAGCCTGGAAGCATGACACGATGAAGGCGTCCCCCTATCCGCTGCGGTCGAGTGTGCCTAGTTTCCTCTCGCATTACATAAAGGTTTTGCCCACATTGTCCCATTTATCACATGGCTTGTTCCAATGAGTACATAGTCATTATACATTTCATGATATTAATTGTCAATATCTTGTTTGGAAGCAAAAAAAAGAACCTGTCTTTTATACGACAGGTCCTTTTCTGTAGGGGCGCCACGTGGGGCGCCCGCTATGAAATATGTAGATTTCCTGACTAGTTTGCTAAAAGAATCATCCAAAGCCCTAACGGGTCGCCCACGTGGCGACCCCTACGAAGGCTTTTACTAAGAAATTCAACCTCTCCGGCCCTTTGGGCCACCTCCCCTAATAAGGGGAGGCTTTTACGAGCCACGAGCCACGAATCACGAGCCACTAAAATTATTCTTCTGTTGTCGGGGGTTTATACTTCGGCGACATGGGGTTGGTCTGGGGCGTGAGGTTCTTCATGCGGCCCAGCTGGTCGCTCTTGTCGGAGAAGTAGGTGTGCAAGGTGAATTCGGCCATTTCCGACAGCGGTTCGTCGAGGAAGGCTTCGTAAAGTTCTTCGATTTCCGGGTTCTGCCAGCTGGCTTTGACGTCCGTATCGTCGTCGCTCTTGTACAGCGAAGCGATGCGGGCTTCCTGGACTTTCTTGACCTGCGGCAGTTTGACTTTCGGCTGGCCGCCGCCGCCGATGCAGCCACCGGGGCAGGCCATGACTTCGATGAAGGAATAATCTTCAAAGGAGTCGTTCTTGATGAGGTCGTCGATGAAGGCGCGGGCGTTGCCCAGGCCGCTGATGGCAGCGACGTGAAGGACGAAGTGGCCGAAGATGACCGTTGCCTTCTTGACGCCCTGCAGGCCGCGGACCGGTTCAAAGGGGATGAAGTCCTTCGGTGCCGGACGACCCGTGAACATGTGGTAAGCCGTGCGGATAGCCGCTTCCATGACGCCGCCGGAGTTGCCGAAGATACGGCCGCCGCCGGAAGCTTCGCCAAAGGCCTTGTCGAACTGGCCGTCTTCGAGATTGGCGAAATCGATGTTTTCGTCCTGGATCCACTGAGCCAGTTCACGCGTCGTAATGCAGATATCCGTATCGCGGATTTCCGGTTCATCCCAGAAGAGGCCGGCTGCGCTCAGTTCAGGACGGCGGATTTCTGCTTTCTTGGCCGTGCACGGCGTGACGCAGACATTAACGATCTTCTTGGGGTCGATGTTCTTCTGCTGGGCGAAATAGGTCTTGATGACCGGGCTGAGGATGCTGATAGGACTCTTGGTCGACGACAGATGCTGGAGCAGGTCGGGGTAGAAGGTTTCGGCAAATTCGACCCAGGCCGGGCAGCAGCTGGTAAACTGCGGGATAGGAATTTCTTCGGACTGCAGGCGGTGCAGGAGTTCCGTTGCTTCTTCCATGATGGTCAGGTCGGCGCCGAAATCGGTATCGAAGACATAGTCCGCACCGAGCGTACGCAGGGCAGCGACCATCTTCCCTTCGACAAAGGTACCGGGGTCCATGCCGAAGGCTTCGCCCAGGCCGACGCGGACAGCCGGAGCGGTCTGGAAGATGACGATCTTTTCAGGGTCTTTCAAGGCTGCCTTGACCTTGTCGACATCGTTGACTTCGACGATGGCACCAAAGGGGCAGGCAGACGAACACTGGCCGCAGTGAACGCAGATGGGCATGTCGCCTGTACTGGACAGGGAATAGTAGTCCAACACAGTCTGTGTGTCGGCACAAGCCCGGCGACATAAGGTGCAGTTCTTACACTTCGTCACATCAAATTGAACGGCACAGTTGTGTTCATCAATGGGAACACGACGGTCAATTTTTTCAAAACGGGAATGAAATTCAGGCATATGCAGATACTCCTTTTCGGTCAGAAATTCAGTAAGTTTGAAAATCAGTAACTATGTAACATTTTATCACAAACTTCATTACCTATAGGATAATACAAAGTGGCATGGATTTCCATTACTTTTGTGTAATTCATCTGCCTATTTTTCCATAACTTCTATGCTTTTTTGTAATATTCAAGAAAAATCGCCGTAATCTATGATTTTAAGTCTTCTAACTCACACCATCTTTCGGTCAGCGTATCGACTTTATCCTGCGTTTCCTTCTGCTCGGCCAGCAGGGATTCGACTTCTTCGTAATTGCTCCCGGCGGCGGCAATAGCCGCATTGAGGCCTTTGAGCATGGCTTCGTAGCGCGGCAGTTCTTCCGTGATGCGCCGCAATTCTTCTTCCTGCCGCGACGTCAGGCCGGCTTTTGCTTTGGTAGGCGTAATATTCGTTTTAGTAATAGAAGGTGAAACGGGCTTTTCGCTTTTCTTTTCTTGGTGATGGCTGTATTTTTCTTCCAAGTATTCACTATAGTCACCGTAAAAGCGGTCCCATGTCCCCTTTTCTAATGTGAAAAGTTTATCAACCACCCGGTCCAGGAAGTAGCGGTCATGGGATACGACGAGGACGACGCCCTGGAAGGTATCGAGGTAGCGTTCGAGGACGGTCAGGGTCGGGATGTCCAGGTCGTTCGTCGGTTCATCCAGGAGGAGGACGTTGGGCTGGTCCATGAGCAGGCGCAGCAGGTACAGGCGCCGCCGTTCGCCGCCGCTCAGCTTGGCAATGTAGGTATACTGCATTTCTTCAGTGAACAGGAACTGGTCCAGCAGGCGCGTCGCCGAAATGCGCTGGCCGAACTGGTTGGTCACGAAATGGCCGTGTTCCTGGACGTAGTCGATGACCCGCATGCCTTCGTCGAACTGGGGCAGCTGCTGAGTAAAGAAGCCGAAGCGCACGGTCTGGCCGATAGTGACCGTCCCTTCCGTCGGCGCCAGCTGGCCGGCCAGGACTTTGAGCAGTGTCGACTTGCCGACGCCGTTCTCGCCGATGATGCCGATGCGGTCGTGCTTGACGACGTGATAGGTCACGTGCTGGAACAAGGGATGGGCCGGGTCGTAGCCGAAGGCCATGTCGTCGATGTCGATGATGGTCTTGCCCAGGCGGACGGACGTGTCGAACATTTCCACTTCGCCGATGGGTTTGCCCGCTTCGATGGCGCAGAGCTGTTCATACCGTTCCTTACGGGCTTTCTGCTTCGTCGACCGGGCCTGGGCGCCGCGCTGGATCCAGGCCTTTTCACGGCGGATGAGGTTGCGCCGCTTGGCTTCGCTCGCTTCTTCCCGTTCGAGCCGGGCCTGGCGCTGTTCCAGGTACTGGCCGTAATTGCCGGTATAGGTATAGACGTGGCCCCGGTCGAGTTCGATCATGGAATCGGCAACGCAGTCCAGGAAATAGCGGTCATGCGTACTGAGCAGGATGGCGGCCTTGCTGTCGCGCAGGTATTCTTCGAGCCACATGATGGTCTTGTCGTCGAGATGGTTCGTCGGTTCGTCCATGATGAGCAGGTCGCAGGGCATGATCAGGGCCCGGGCCAGTCCCAGGCGCTTGCGCTGGCCGCCGGACAATTCGTCGACGGACTGGGAAAAATTGGAAATGCCCAACTTACTGAGAATAATCTTGGCATGGGCTTCCAGTTCCCACGCCTGCTGTTCGTCCATTTCGGCACTGAGGGCGACGACGGCTGCATCGTCATCGCGCTGGACCGCTTCTTCGTAGCGCTGGAGGAGCTTCATGACCGGCAGGTCGCCGTCGAGGACGCTTTCCAGGACCGTATGGCCCGGCACGAACTGCGGTTCCTGCGGCAGGTAATGGATGCGCGCCTTGGGATTGCGCCAAATCGTGCCGCTGTCGGTGTCGGTCAGGCCGGCAATGATTTTCAGGAGCGTCGTCTTGCCGGCGCCGTTGAGGCCGATGAGGCCCAGTTTCTGGCCGCCGTCGATGGCAAAGGTCACGTCGTCGAAGAGGACGCGCAGGCCATAGGATTTCTTTACATTTTCTACGGTTAATATATTCATTATATGCTTCATCACTTTCTTGGTGTATTTTCTTTTACCCTAGCACATCCACCGGGAATATGCAAGACAGTCCCCTCTTGCCAGGTCCCGCAAGGGGTGTACAATAAAAGTATAGCTTGATTTTTTCAAAGGATGTGAGGAATTGTGAAAGAAGTCAAAGAAAAGAAGAAACCGATTTTATTCTATTATATCGTCGCTTTGGCTGTCATTTTCATGTTCAACGCCATCGCCCGGCCTTATTATGATTCGAAGAGTGTCAAACAGGTCGATTACGGGACGTTCATGAACATGACGGAAGACGAAAAGATTGCCGACGTCCAAATCGAAGAGAACCAGATTCTCTTCAAGGACAAGGACGGCAACGAATACCGCACGGGCGTCGTCAACGACCCGCAGCTGACGGAACGGCTGCACAAGGCCAATGTCTCCTTCAATGAAGTCATCAAGGAAAAGGATTCGCCCTTTACGGACTTCCTCATCGCCTGGATCCTGCCGATCCTGATTTTCTTCGGCGTTGGCTACTATTTCAACCGCAAGCTCATGAACCGCGGCGGCGGCAATTCGCTCATGTTCGGCGCCAAGAACCAGGTCAAGGTCTACGTCCCGTCGGCCAACGGCATCCATTTCGATGACGTCGCCGGTGAAGACGAAGCCAAGGAAAACCTGTCGGAAATCGTCGATTTTCTCCATCATCCCGATAAATACGCCAAAATCGGGGCCAAGATGCCCAAAGGCGTCCTCCTCGTCGGCCCGCCGGGCACAGGCAAGACCATGCTGGCCAAGGCCGTCGCCGGTGAAGCCGGTGTGCCCTTCTTCCCCATTGCCGGATCGGAATTCGTCGAAATGTTCGTCGGCATGGGCGCTTCCAAGGTCCGCGACCTCTTCCAGCAGGCCAAGCAGAAGGCGCCGTGCATCATCTTCATCGACGAAATCGACGCCATCGGCCAGAAGCGTACGGGCAATGCCATGGGCAACAGCGAACGGGAACAGACGCTGAACCAGCTGCTGACGGAAATGGACGGTTTCAACGCCGATGACAACGTCGTCATCCTGGCCGCGACGAACCGGCCGGAATCGCTGGACCCGGCCCTGTTGCGGCCAGGCCGTTTCGACCGCCGCGTCCCTGTCGAACTGCCGGACCTGGCTGGCCGTGAAGCCATCCTCAAGGCCCACGCCAAGAAAGTCGCCCTCGGCGACGACGTCGACTTCCACACTATCGCCCGCATGGCCGCCGGGGCTTCCGGCGCCGAACTGGCCAATATCGTCAATGAAGCGGCCCTGCGCGCCGTCCGCGACCACCGCGACGCCGTCAGCCAGGCCGACCTGGAAGAAAGCATCGAAGTCGTCATCGCCGGTTACCAGAAGAAGAACGCCATCTTGTCGGATGACGAAAAGAAGACCGTCGCCTACCACGAAATCGGCCACGCCCTGGTCGCTGCCCTCCAGAGCCATTCGGCACCGGTCCAGAAAATTACCATCATCCCCCGCACGTCAGGCGCCCTGGGCTACACCATGCAGGTCGACCAGCAGGATAAATACATTCTGTCCCGGGAAGAACTGGAAAACAAGATTGCCACCCTCACCGGCGGCCGGGCTGCGGAAGAAGTCGTCTTCAACCAGGTCACGACAGGCGCTTCCAACGACATCGAACAGGCGACCAAGCTGGCCCGGGCCATGATCACCCGTTACGGCATGACCGACGAATTCGACATGGTCGCCATGGAAACAGTCACCAATAAATACCTCGGCGGCGATACGTCCCTGGCCTGCGCACCGGAAACGCAGAAATACATCGACGCCAAAGTCGTCTCTGTCGTCAAGGAACAACACGCCAAGGCCAAGAAAATCCTCGAAGACCATCGCCCGGCCCTGGATGCCCTGGCCAAATACCTCTACGAAAAAGAAACGATTACCGGCAAAGAATTCATGGATATCCTGAGAGCGCAGACCGCAGTTCGTGACTAGTGGCTCGTGGCTCGTGGCTCGTGGTTCGTGGCTCGTAGGGGCGCCACGTGGGGCGCCCGCCATGAATAGTGGCGAATACGTGGCTAGCGGCTGACTCCCCTTTGGGACGGCCCCCACGAACGGCTAACACTTCACTATATACAAGGTTTGGCAAATGTGCTAAAATTAGTTGTTATGTTGGTAAAAATTTTATAGAGTTAAGGGGTTATCATGGCAAACAAGTTTATCTCCGGCACATTGATCCTGACCTTGTCGGGCTTTGTCGTCAAAGCCATTGGCAGTATCAACTGGATCATCTTGTCCCGTATTCTCGGTGGTGAAGGCATCGGCATCTATCAGATGGCTTTCCCGATTTACCTGCTGGCACTCGATATTTCCAGTGCCGGGCTGCCGATTGCAATTTCCATCATTACAGCTGAAAAAGTAGCCAAACAGGACTATTTCGGCGCCCAGCGCATTTTCCACGTGTCCTTGTCCATGCTCTGTACGACGGCACTTTTTTTGAGTATCCTCATGTTCTTTGGTTCCAGCTTCCTCATCGATGAACACATCATCCGCGAAAGCCGGGCCTATTATTCGCTCATCGCCCTGGCACCGGCCATCTTCTTCACGACGATCATCGCCGGCTACCGCGGCTATCTGCAGGGCTGGCAGCAAATGACGCCGACAGCCATTTCCCAGATCGTTGAACAGCTGGTCCGCGTCGTCGTCATGCTCGGCTTCGCCGCGCTCCTCCTGCCGTACGGCCTCGATTATGCCGCCGGCGGTGCCAGTCTCGGCGCCGGCGCCGGTGGGTTTGCAGCCTGGCTGGTCCTGGTCTATTACTATTATAAGTTGAAGCGGACCCTCCCCGTCGACGGGCCGACATTCGAGCAGGAAAGCATCAAGCATATCCTCAAGCGCCTGGTCATCCTGGCTATCCCCATTTCCCTGTCGAGCATCATGCTCCCCGTCGTATCCAACCTGGACCTGCTCATCGTACCGCGGCGGCTGGAAGTAGCCGGTTATTCGACCCATCAGGCCACGGAGCTGTTCGGTTACCTGACGGGCATGTCCGTACCGCTCATCAACCTGGCAACGATCCTGACGGCAGCCATGGCCATGAGCCTGGTGCCGGCCATCAGCCACAGTTTCACCTTGAAGGAATACGATGAAATCCGCGAACGGACGGCGACGTCCATGCGCATCTCCTTCCTGGTCACCATTCCCTTCAGCGTCATCCTCTACGTCATGGCCGAACCGATTGTCACCTTCATCTACAACGCGCCGGCCGCTACGGATGCCACGCGGGCCGTGGCCATCGCCATCTGCTTCTTGGGCCTGCACCAGATTTCGACGGCTATCCTTCAGGGCCTGAAGAAACCGAAAATCCCGGTCATCAACATGGCTGTCGCCTGTGTCACCAAGGTCCTGTGCAACTGGTTCTTAGTCGCCATCCCGACCCTGGGCATCACCGGGGCTTCCTATGCGACAGTGGCCGACATCGGCGTCGCTGCCGTCCTCAACATGTTCTTCATTTACCGTAAAATCGGTTACGTCATCGACATCAAAGTCGTCATGAAAAACATCGTCTCTGCCGCCATCATGGGCGTGGCTATGTATTTCATGTACGCCTTCCTCTTCCCTTACCTGGGACTCTTCCTGGACCTCTTCCTGACCTGCATCGTCGGGTCGGCCATCTACATCGGCTGCATGGTCCTCAACGGCGGTGTCACCAAAGAAGACGCAGCCAAAATGCCCCTTATCGGACGATTTTTCTAGAAAAAACGCGCTGTCTTTCCGACAGCGCGTTTTTTAGCAGTCAGCGGCTAGCCGTTAGCCGTTAGCAATTGGTTTTAAATTTATTTTGTACTGTAGGGGTCGCCACGTGGGCGCCCCTACAAATAAATATCAGTCCTTTCGATATTTCGCTACGAAGCGGGCCATGCGTTTCAGGGCTTCCTGGATGGTGTCCATGCTGGCGGCGTAGGAGATGCGGACGAAGCCTTCGCCCTGGTCGCCAAAGGCCGTGCCCGGGACGACGGCGACTTTTTCTTCCTGGACCAGTTTTTCGCAGAATTCTGCCGACGTCATGCCCGTGCAGCGGATGTCCGGGAAGATGTAGAAGGCGCCTTTTGGTTCAAAGACGGGCAGCCCCATGTCGCACAGGCCCTTGTAGATGACCTTGCGGCGGCGGTCGTATTCCTGACGCATGGCTTCGACGTCGTCGTCACATTCCTTGAGGGCCGTAATGCCGCCGACCTGAGCTGTCGTATTGGCACACATGATGGCGTACTGATGGAGCTTCAAAATCGGTGCCAGGCCTTCCCGCGGTGCGCAGACGTAGCCCAGGCGCATACCCGTCATGGCATAGGCCTTGGAAAAGCCGTTGAAGATGACCGTCCGTTCACGCATGCCCGGCAATTTGGCGAAGGACGTGAACTTGGCATCGCCGTACATGAGTTCACAGTAGATTTCATCGGACAAGACGATGAGGTCGTGTTCTTCGGCAAATTTGGCAATAGGCATCAATTCTTCTGCCGACATGACGGTCCCCGTCGGGTTGTTCGGATAACCGATGACGATGGCTTTCGTCTTCGGCGTGATGACCTTTTCCAAAGCTTCGACAGTCAGTTTGAAATCGTGTTCCGGATAGGTCGGTACGAAGACCGGCGTCCCGCCAGCCAGTTCGACAGACGCCGGATAGGCAACGTAAGCCGGGTCGGGGATGATGACTTCATCGCCCGGTTCGGTAATGGCCAGGAGGGCCATGGCCAGGCCTTCGGAAACGCCGACAGTGACCAGGATTTCATCTTTAGGGTCATAATGGACACCATAGCGTTGTTCAAAATGATGGCTAATGGCTTCACGGAGCTCCATCATGCCTGAATTCCCGGTATAACTCGTTTCCTTGGCATCGAGGCTGGCTTTCATGGCTGCCAGTACCTTGTCCGGTGCGGCAAAGTCCGGTTCGCCGATACTCAGGGACAAGACCCCTTTGACCTGGGCTGCAATATCGAAGAACTTGCGGATACCCGAGGGTTTGATGGCCTTAACGTTGGCCGCCGTTTTATCATTCCAATTCATAATAACACACCGCCTTTTTATGATTATTTTTGCATTTATATATGCGTATATCTTATATACAGTATACCACTTGCAACAAAATCATGGAAGAGGGAAAAAGGGCTTGTCGCACAACGACAAGCCCTTTTTTCTTGTAGGGGTGCCCACGTGGGGCGCCCGTTCACGCAAAATCTGTTTTACAAGTATCCTACATATACCTGCGGGCTCGCCACGTGCGAGCCCCTACAGATAATGATAACGTTTTTCGCTCCTCTACAGCGGTCCGTTTCAGCCTGACAGATGACTCTGGCGGGCCGCCCTTTGGGACGGCTCCTACGAACGGTTGGCGGCGAACTGCGGCCTGCGAACTGCCTATCCCTACGGTTTATCGAAGAGGTATTCTTCGCGGCCGACGACTTTGCCGTTCTTCATGTAGACGCGGGGGACGCGGCGCGAGATGTTGCACATGATTTCGTAGTTGATGGTGCCACAGACTGCGGCGATTTCTTCGATAGGGATGAAACTGTCGCCCTGGCGGCCGAAGAGGACGACTTCGTCACCGGCGTGGACGTTGGCTTCGCCGCTGACGTCGATCATGCACTGGTCCATGCAGATGGCCCCGACCTGGGGGACGCGGTGGCCATGGTAAAGGACGTCGACTTTCCCCGACAGGATGCGCGAATAACCATCGGCATAGCCGACGGGCAGGGTCGCGATTTTCCGGCGCGACGGAGCCTTATAATGGCGGCCATAGCTGACGGTCGCACCGGCGTCGATGAGTTTGACATGGGCGATGCAGCAGCGCAGGGACATGACGGGCCGCAGGTCATAAGGCTTGATGTCGATTTCCGGCGACGGTTCACAGCCGTACATGATGATGCCCGGCCGGACCATGTCGCAGTAGTATTCGGGCAGTTCCAGGACGGCCGCACTGTTGCAGCAATGGCGCAGGGCGATGTGGATGCCTTCTTCTTCCATGCGCTTGCACATCCAGCGGAAATGGCCGTACTGTTCGCGCGTGAACGTCTTGTCTTTCATGTCGGAAACGGCAAAATGGGTGAACATGCCGCGGATTTCGATATTCGGCAGGGCTGCGATGGTCTTGATTTCCGAGACGCTGAATTCATTGACCTGGAAGCCGACGCGGCTCATGCCCGTATCGACGGCGATATGGACGCGCAGGGTCTTGCCCAGGCGCCGGGCTTCCTGGGAGAAGAATTCGGCGTTCTTCAAGTTGAAGACAGCCGGTTCGATGTCATACGTCAGGAGTTCTTCTGTCCGCCGGGCGTCGGTATGGCCGAGGATGAAGATTTCGTTGTCGATATGCGCATAGCGGCGGAGCTCGACGGCTTCGTCCAGGCTGGACACGGCAAAGCAGTCGGCGCCGTTTTCGGCAAAGGTCTTGGCCAGTTCGACACTGCCGTGGCCGTAGGCATTGGCCTTGACGACGGCGGCGATCTTGACATCCGGCCCGACGTGCTTGCGTATCTGGCGCATATTATGAGCCGCTGCGTCGAGGTCGATCTGGGCCCAGACGGCACGGCGTGTAAAATTCATGGTACTTTCATATGCATTCATCATTATCTCGCCTTCCCATTTGGAATGTTACTATATTTCATAATCATAGCACAGCCCTTATAGGCCGTCAATCAATCGGCACAGGCCGTCCATGACATTTTCTTCCCAAATATAGTTGCAGCTGAAGCGGCCGGCACTGCGCGGGTCGTCATCTTCGGCCAGGGCCTCGCCATTCATGACGTAGGCAAAGCCGCTGCCCGTCCCGGGCCGGACAAAGAGGCCCGACAAGAGGCCAAAGGCCTGGCCCGTGTGGCCCCATAAATCGACGGCCTTCGTGCGGCAGCAGCGGGCCGGCCCCGTGCCGTCGACGAAGAATTCGCCCAGGCCATAGGTGAGCAGGGTCTGGCCGCACGTATCGCCATTGTGGCCGTCATAGACCCACTGAGGGCTGAACATGGCCTGCAGCGATGACGGCGCCAGGACCTGCCGGTCCTGATAGCGGCCGCCCTGAATCATCATGGCCAGGACGTGGCCCAGTTCCTTCAGGGACAGGCGCAGGCCGCCTTGCGGTGAAAAGATCGTCGCATTGGTCCCAGGCTGGTACGCGGCCAGGTCGTAAGTCTGGCAGACGTCCTGGGCATAGGGATTCTGCAAGGCCAGGGCTTCGCGCTCCGGCTGGACGCCGCCAAAATCGTCGATAGTCCCCTGCCAGGGGCCCTGTTCATCCCAGCGGCCCTGGCTATCCCGTTTGAGATAGACCGTCCCCAATTTGGCGAATTCAACCGCTTCCAGATTACCCGGCACATAGTCGGCCCGGCAGTCCAGGGCGGCCAGGATATGCGCTTTCTGATATCGATCGAAGCGCTGGCCTGTCACGGCTTCGATGACCGTCCCCAAGAGGCCGTAATTGAGGTTACAATAAGTAAAATAAACACCCGGTGCCTGCCCGGCCGGGGCAAAATGGGCACCTTCTTCCCAATAGGGACTGCCTGGCGTAAAAAATGCCTGGACACGGACCGACGGCGGAATACTGTAGACCCTGCCGTCGCGCAGGCCCGACGTATGCGAAGCCAGCATACGAAGCGTAATGGGCACGTCGGGATAAGACGGATGGCGCAGGCGAAAGCCCAGGTACTGGCTGACATCGTCGTCCAGGGACAGCTTCCCCGCTTCGGCGAGCTCCATGAGGGTAAAGACCGTGAACATCTTGGAGACAGACGCCATGCGGAAACGGCTGTCCACCGTCATCGGCCAGGACCGCTCCCCGTCCACGCGACGGACGCCGGCGGCAAAACGATAGACCTCGTGCCCATCGGCATAGGCCAGGACGGCCAGACCAGGCACGCCGGTCCCCGTGTCACCAATAAGAGAGGCAAAATAAGCATCCCAGTCAGTTCGATTCATAGTAGCTCCTTTCGGGTGTGGAAAAGGCGCTGTCTATGAAGACAGCGCCTTTTAGGGGTTAGTGGTCAGTGGTTAGCAGTTAGTGCGTAGGGGCCGTCCTAAAGCCTTTCCAGCCCGTCAGGTGCCGACCAACGGAAGGCACAAGACGGTTTCTGGAACGGACAGCAGAGGCTGTGCTGACTGAGAGGTCAACCTCTCCGGCCCTCCGGGCCACCTCCCCTATTAGGGGAGGCTTTCACGAAACACGAACTACAAACTTTTCTTATCCCTTATAATTTTCCGGATAGATGGTGATATCGTAGTGGTTCTTGTCCCATTCGTGGGTAATCTGATGCTTGTACGGCGACAAGGCGTTGATGAGGACGTCATAAGCCTTGGTGCCCTGATAGATGCCGTCGTCGGAGATGTCGACTTTATAGCCATTTTCATGGGAATAGATGCCGCTGGCATGGTAGCCGCTTTCCGCACCGCCGGTGATGACGAAGGAAATGCCAGCCTGACGAGCTTCGGTATTCAGCCGGTCCAGGAAGGCGATGGTCGAGCTCTGGAAGTGGGCCGTATCGGTCGTCCAGTTGCTGTCCCACGGCGTATCCATACCTTCCGTGCTGCTCCATTTGCGCAGGTTGCTCTTGCCGAAATCACGGCGGTATGCGTAGGCATCGGCAATAGCTGCATCATAGGAGTCGTGCTGATACTGGTATTGGTATTGGTCTTCATATTTCTGACGGTTCCAGGCCGTAACCGGTGTCGCCATGTGCTGCGATTCAGCATAATGGTACTTGACCGTATCCGGCGTAATCGTACCGGGATTATCAATATTGGCAAAAGCCGAGGCCGGAATCAGGGCATGGACGCGGTCCCGAAGGCGGTCACCGATTTTGTCAGAATTATTCGTTGTGGTAGTGTTCGTTTTCTTCTTGGCTTTGTCTTGTTCCTGGACCTGTGCCATAACGGCAACGGCCGGAGATACCGTTTCCGATTCCTTGACCTGTGCTGCCGAAGCAGTGACAGTTCCCATAAGACAGCAAAGAAACAGGATTGCGATGATAGACTTCTTCATTGAATTCCCCCTTAAAATACTGAAATTATGTGTATGACATTCGGTTATTTTCACGAACAGCGTTTCAATTATAACATATTCAGGGGAATTTGAAAAGTCCTGCTACGAACCCAGGAGCTGACGCTGTTCCATTTCCTGGGCTGCCGCCTCATCCTGGTCGGCCTTCTTCGTGTCGCCTAATTTGCGCCAGACCTGGCTGCGCAGCTTGTAGCCATCTTCATAGGGCTTGACTGCCAAAGCCTGTGTCAAATACTGTACGGCCCGCGGATAATCGCCCTGGTCCATGGCCAGCTGGCCCAGGCTGTCGTAGACGGCCAGTTTATCGCTGTCATCCGTGGCCAGGCGGACCGATTGGTCATAGTCTTTTTTAGCCAAATCGAAACGCTTCAAATGGCGGTAACATTCGCCGCGGTTATTGTAATCCATAGCCGTTTCCTTCAAAGCCAGGGCTTTCGTCAAGTCGGCAATGGCCAACTCGTCCTGGCCCGTCTGGGCGTAGACCAGGCCCCGTTCGGAATAGACCCGGCTGTCGTCGGGATGGCGTTTCACCGCTTCATTGAGCAGTGCCAGGGCCTGGTCGTATAGTCCGGCTTCTTCGGCGACGGAACCGGCCAAGAAGTAATCGCCGCGGTGCATGAATTCATACATGACGCCGATACGGCGGCTCAGGTCGGCCATTTTCTTGTCGCCCTTCTTATCATAGATCAGGCTTTCGAGGATATAGTTCTGAGGAAAGGCCGGAGCCAGCTTTTCCCCCTGTTTGACGTCATCCAGGGCCTTGTCATACGATTCGATGGCCGTATAGGCCCGGGCCCGGTTGAAATACATCAGTCCCTGCAAAGGATCGCCCTTCTGGCTCAAGGCCAGGGCCTTCGTATAGTCGTTGACGGCCAGCGGGTATTCTTTGCGCTGTTCGTAAATGGCGCCGCGGTTGAAATAATGGAAGGCCGTGCCCGGTTCCAGGGAAATGGCTTTATCGCAATCGGCCAGGGCTTCGTCATTCCGTCCGAGGAGGCTGTAAATCGTGCTGCGGCGGTCGTAAGCATCGGCATCATCGGGATGTTCTGCAATCTGGCCGTTGACGATCTGAAGGGCTTTCTCATAATCCTTGGCGCGGACAGCCTGCAAGAGTTCACTTTCCCCGTAGGTCTGCAAAGCAAGGGCCCCTTGACCATCGCCTTTCGCCAGGGTCACATCGTCCGCCAGGGACAGGCAGGGAACGGCCAAAAAGCAGGAAACCAGCCCGGCTAATATGCACTGTTTCAATCGGTTCATAAGAATCCCCCTATCTCTCGAATTTTGCTTTACCTTATAAAATTCGACATAGCCCTGCCAAATTCCTGCCAAAAGACAAAAAGTAATATGGTATAATGAAGAAAAAAAAACGAATGAGGTGAGCAATTTGTTTGAAAAAGAATATGAAGCGTCAGCCCATGGCGCCGCTGCCAAGGTCCGCTTCCTGGAGGAAAATCCCCTGGGCTATGTCATGGTGTCCCTCCTGGGCGGCGCTTATCTCGGCTTCGGCGTCCTTCTGACCTATGCCATCGAAAGCTACCTCGGACCGCAGCCATCGGTCCATATCATCATGGGCCTTTCTTTCGGCGTCGCCCTCAGCCTGGTCATCATAGCCGGCGCGGAAATGTTCACCGGTGACGCCTTCATCCTCTATAACGGCCTGCGGCGCAAGACCGTGACCGCCGGAGACGTCGTGAAGCTCCTGGTCGTCTGTTATCTCGGCAACTGGCTCGGCGCCCTCATCCTGTCGGTCATCTTCTATGGCACAGGCCTCGATACGGTAGCCATGGCCCAGGCCCTGACGGAAGCTGCCGCCTTGCGGATGAACCTGCCGCCGCTGGAAATCTTTTGCCGTGGCATCCTCTGCAACGTCCTCGTCTGCCTGGCCGTATGGTGCAGTTTCCGCTGTCACTCGGAAAGTGCCAAACTGATCATGATTTTTTGGTGTCTCTACGTCTTCTACACCCTCGGCTTCGGCCATTGCATCGCCAACATGACCCTCATGGACCTGGCCCTGATGGCCCCTCATCCGGATACCATCAACATGGCTCATTATTTCTACAACTTATGCTGCGTCACGGCCGGCAACGTAGCCGGTGCCATCTTCTTCGTATCCATCCCCTATGGCCTCGCGTCGCGGCACCGGGCGTAAGAGGCCGTTTTTATAATTATGCCAGCCTCGTCCCCCTCCCCAATCGCCAGTGCGTCATCTCATCCGTCAAAACATTGCCGGTTTTCCCGTTCAATGCTAAAATGGAAGAAATACAACCCATAAAGGAGGCCTCATAAAAATGTTTAAGTATACAGAACCTCAAAAACGGCTCATAACCCTGGCCCTGGCCGGGCTGGTATGGATAGGAGGCAATGCCATGGCGATGAATGTAGATGTGGACTCGGCTACGAAAGATATGCCGGGAAAAGTAGAAAGCACGGTGTTATCCGTACCGGTAAAGACGCCGATGATCAATCAGATTTCCGACGTCGTATACGAACAGGTCCCGATGCGGGGCTACCCTAACGTAGCCATGAAAATGGACATCCTGCAGCCGAAATCGGACACGAAACAGCCTGCCATCGTTTACGTCACGGGCGGCGGCTTCATCAATGCCAATAAGGACAACGGCATACAACTCCGCATGCACCTGGCAGAAGCCGGCTACGTCGTCGCTTCCATCCAGTACCGCGTGGCACCTACGGCCCGCTTCCCGGAACCCCTGGAAGATGTGAAGGCCTCTATCCGCTATTTGAAGACCCATGCAGACCAATTCGGCATCGACCCGGAACGAATCGGCATCATCGGTGGCAGTGCCGGCGGCTACCTCACGGCCATGGCCGCGACGACCAGCGGCACGACGACTTTTGACAAAGGCGATAATCTCCAGGTCGGGAGCGACGTAAAAGCAGCCGTAGACCTCTATGGCCTCTCTGACCTCACCCGCATCGGCGACGACTACAGTGAATCCGTGAAAAAAGCCCACCAGTCGCCTGGCGCCACGGAAGCCCTTTGGGTGAACGGTTCTGCCGTATTCGGCGGCCAGGACGGCGGCATCCTGGCCAATCCGGAAGGTGCCAAAAAGGCCAACCCCATCACTTACATTTCCAAAACCAGTGCGCCTATGCTGCTCATGCACGGCACGAAGGACACTGTCGTCTCCCCGAGCCAGACGGACCTGCTCTTCCAGGCCCTCCAGAAACATAACATCCCCTCGAAACGCTACCTGGTAGAAGGAGCAGCCCACGGCGGCGTCTACTGGAACCAAAAAGAAATCCTCGACATCATCACCGCTTTCTTCGACTCGTATTTGAAAAACTAAACAAATTTCTAAAAAAAATCACCTGTCCCAAAGATGTTGATCAATCCTTGAGGCAGGTGATTTTCCTTATATTCAGAATATTCAGACCTGTTCGGCGTATTCCGGGAAGGCGATGGAGTTTTCCTTGAAGATGTGGATGAAGATGTCGTCAAAGAGCTGCTCCATGACAACATACGTCTGGCGGAAAGTCGGGCAAGCATCTTCTGGCGGCGTGAAGTTATCCGTCAGGGCCTGGATTTCTTTGATGACGTCGCCGGCGCCGGTGTGTTCTGCTTCCAAATCCTGGATAAGTGCCAACGTCTGGCTGTCCGGATGCGGATGCTGGCGCATCAGCGGGAAGACGAGCTGTTCTTCCTTGGCGAAATGCTCTTCCAGTTCTGCCTTCAGGCCGGCATAAAGATGGTGAAGGCGCGTGAGCATTTTACCATGATGCGGATAATGGACGATGAGGATCTTGTTGAGAAGTTCTTCCGTTTCAGCCATGAGTCTACGGTCTGTAACGTGATGCGTCGCTTCCAGGTCGTCAAGCATTTCCGTGACTGCAAGCGTTTTGAACGCTTCAATATCGCCATGTACGTCCCGCTGCGCAGCCTTTCTTTCTGCGGCCTGATTGAGTTCGGCCAGGAATTTATCTACGTCCAGGCCCTTTTCGCGGACAGCCGTAGCGATGGGGTCATGACCACCGCAGCAGTAATCGAGATGCAGTCCATTCAGGAATCCAATCGTATTCGGATAAGCTTTTACAACGTCAGCTAACGTCATGTCTTTGGTAATCATAGTATCGCTTCCTTTTCTCGTATGAATCTATTTTTATGAGTCAGTTTCTCAAGACATCTTGAGTATATCAGATACTGCCGGAGTCATCCGTAGCATTTGCAACGTAAAAAGAAATTCTCATACCTCGTCGCCTACCAGGCTTCAAAACGGGGCGGCGAACTCTATGGCCACATAGAAAAAGGCCGCATCACCCTGGCTGGCGATGCGGCACGCTATGCAGAATCGGATTTGAAGATTTGAAACGGCAGCAGCTCTTTCACGACCAGATATTTCAGCCGTCCTTTATTTCCTTTATAAATGAAATCAGCTTCGTCGAAATATATCGGTATTTCACTCCACGCACCCGTAAAGGGTGCGACGTGAATGACTTTTACCATCTTCTTTTTATGTTCCTTATTTCAATCCACGCACCCGTGAAGGGTGCGACAACGCATTTTCTTATTATGCATTTACGTCATATCAAATTTCAATCCACACGCTCATGGAATCCATCAGCGAGACGGGTATATTATAGCTTGAACCTCTCCCGCTTATAGAAGCGGGAGATTCTTGAGAAGGTTGCTGTTTAAG
>ERZ841120.634-NODE-634-length-21493-cov-3.730758_pt1 | contig 21493 bp, 17 predicted proteins | sample MGYA00519572_ERZ841120 | MGnify/ENA primary metagenome ERZ841120 (study PRJEB31850, sample SAMEA3708890) | human gut metagenome | biome: human gut; feature: human-associated habitat; material: faeces | place: China | collected 2014 ...
ATCATTGGGCTCCAGACTTCAGACTCCAGACTTGAGCCGCTGTGCGGCTCTACAGCCAGGGTGTGCTGCACGCAACGTGCAACACACCCTTATTCGTGGTATAATATACTTTCCTAAAGTGGTTCAACGGCACAAATACAGGCAAGGAGGGTTCCATGAACAGATTAGATCCCATTGGCGTCATTGATTCCGGGGTGGGCGGATTGACCGTCCTGAAATGGCTCCAGCAGAAAATGCCCCATGAACGGTTCATCTTTATCGGGGATACCGCCCGGACTCCCTATGGGAACCGGCCCCGGGAAGAAATCCAGCAGTTCGTCAGCGAAATGACCGCCTGGCTGAACCGGCGGAACATCAAACAGCTGGTGGTGGCCTGCAACACCATTACGGTGCTGGGCACCGACGTAATCAAAAACGGGTACGATTTTTCCGTGATCGGCATGAAAAAAGGCGCCCATATGGTGGAAGGGGTCACAAAGAACAAACGGGTGGGCTTTCTGGCCACCGATTTCACCGTGGCTTCCGGGGCCCATAAAAAGGAAATCCAGGAAATGGATCCGGAAATCCAGGTGTTCGGCCAGGGGTGCCCCAAATTCGTTCCCCTTATCGAAGGAGAAAAATTCGGCAGCCCGGAACTGGCGGCGGCCATCAAGGAATATACGGACAAGCTGAAGGAACATAAGGTGGATACGGTGATGCTGTCCTGCACCCATTATCCCTTTGTGGAAAAGGAGATCCGGGAAGCCTTTGGACCCGGGGTCACCATCCTGGATCCGGCGGAACGGACGGTCCAGGCAGCCATGGAAGACCTGAAAGCCCGCCATCTGGACCGGGAAGTGGGCCTGGGCCGGGCAGAAGTATGTTTCACCGCCGACCTGGAAAGAGGCAAGCGTCTGGCGGCCCGGATGCTGGATATGAACCAGTGTGATTTCCGGCTGATCCAGTTGTAAAAACGGTCAATGGTCAATGGCTGTTGCCTGTGCAACAGCCTCTTGAACAATCCCCGGGGATATGATATAATTTCCCTGTTCAATGCTACTGTAGCTCAGCTGGTAGAGCATCTCATTCGTAATGAGAGGGTCGTAGGTTCGAATCCTATCAGTAGCTCCATAGACCAGACCGGCCCGTCACTTTGGTGGCGGGCTTTTTTTGTGTTTGACATCTTTTTCTCTTTTCGTCATAATTACAATTAATGAATTCCGGAGGTGATTTCTGCCATGGGTTATGCTTTTGCCACTGTATTCCTGTTCTGTTTTTCCCTGCTGCCTCCGGCTTATCTCCGGTACTATCCCTTCCGGTCCGTGGCTGGTCCCCACCGGCGGAAGGTGCTGCTCCTGGGACATCTGTGGATCTTTTTCCTGGAATTCCTGCTCCTGGCGGCTCTTTTCAGCCGGGGAGCGCTGAAGCTGGAAAGCGGCATGTTCCAGTTCCTGTACCTGTTCTGCTATCTGCCCCATTTGCTGCTCCTGGTGTTCACCATCCGGCCGTTCTGGTTCCGGCATCTGTTTGTGCTGGGGCTCCAGGCCATTTATATGATCTTTGTCCATACCCTGTCCCTGGAAGCCTTCAAACTGTTCCTGCCCGATTCCTGGCACATTGGCCGGGTACTGCCTTATTTCATCATCTATCTGGTCCTGTTCCTTCTGGGGATGCCCCTGGCCCTGAAGATCATCGGGCGGCTGTTCACCCCGGAACAGCTCACGTCTCCCCGGTCCGCCTTCTGGCCTTACCTGGGGCCTGTGCCTCTGCTGCTGTGCTACTACCATGCCAATCAGGGGTATTTCATCCTGACCCCCCAGGATCTGTTCCAGCCGGGACTCCAGATCTATACCCTGATCACCCTGGGGATGCTGGTGCTGGTGGCTTTGTTCCTGGTCCTGACCATCCGGGGCGGGCTGGAGCAGGTGCAGAAAATGTTCCATCTGAAGGAACAGAATCTCCAGCTCCAGGGACGGCTCAATGACATCAACAGTTACGCCGTTTCCCTGCGGAAAGAACAGCAGGAACTGGCCATTCTCCGCCATGACAGCCGGCATCAGCTGCGGATGCTGGCGGAACTGGCGGAAAACGGGGAATTTGAAGAAGCGGAAAAACACCTGCTGAAGCTGCGGAAAGAGGTGGCGGACAAGTGACTCCCATCCTGGAAACCACGGCCGTGGCCCTGGTCTACATCCTGGTGCTTCAGCCCTTCTATCTGCTGGAGATCCTGCCTTTCTGGGGATTTCTGGAAGAAGAAAAGAAAAAGCCTTTCTGCCGGGCCTGGGTGGTCCTGGCAGTGGCGGAAACGGCCCTGACAGTGGGGCTGGTCCGGTCCGGACTGTTCCCTTCTGTCTCTGCCGCCTACTGGGCCATAGGGTACCTTGTGTGGATCCCCCAGTTCCTGTTGAGCTTCTGGGTCACCCGGAAGTACTGGGTGGGCCATCTGTTCATCCTTTCCTTCCGGATCCTGTTTTCCAGCTGCTTTTATACCTTTCTCCGTCACTTTTTCCTGTATTTCTGGCCGGAAAGTGACTTTGCATCCATGTATTTCTGGCAGATCCTGTTCTATGGGGGAGAATGTCTGCTTACCTTCCCCTTCCTCCTCCGGTTCTTTACCCGTACCTTCAGCCATTTCCAGGAAGCGGCCGCCCGCCGGTATTGGCGGAGCACCACCATCATTCCCATGCTGCTGGCGGTGGATACCCTGTATGTAAGCCTGTATGATTCCCAGGAACGGTATTTCGATCTGATGGGTGCCCGGATCCTGCTGCTGATCGTAGTGCTCCTGATGATGGTTGCCATCCGCCGGGGCCAGCAGGAAGTGTATGATGAGATCAGCGCCTATGAGGAAAAGCACCAGCTCCAGCAGCAGGTGGTGTCCGCAGCCAACTATGTAAAGATGTCAAAAGAATCCCGGCAGCGGCTGGAAGCCATCTACCGGGAAAAACGGGACCATATTGACCAGCTGCTGGATCTGGTCCGGCAAAAGGACCGGGTGGGGGTGCTCACCTATATTGAAGAACTGGGAGAAGAATTCAACAGCACCAAACTGCCCCAGTACTGCCAGAATCCCCTGATCAATGCAGCCCTTACGGTGTATCTGTCCCGGGCCCGGGAAGAAGGGATCCCCATCACCGTGTCCGTGGACCTGCCCCAGGATCTGAACTGCAGCGGGGATCTGTCCATTGTGCTGTCCAATCTGGTGGAAAACGCCCTGATCGCCAGCAGGAAGCAGCCGGAAGACCGGCGGAACATCACCGTACTGGCCCGGCGTCAGGGGGACATGCTGAACATTTTGGTGAAGAACCTGTTCGATGCTCCGGTGGCCCTGGATGAAGAGGGCCTGCCGGTGACCAAAGTAAAAGGCCACGGCATCGGCATGAAATCCCTGGCCCGGTTCCGGGACAAATACGGAGCCAGCGTCCTCTGCCAGCAAAAAGACGGCTGGTTCCTCACCTATCTCCAGGTGGATATGGGGGCGAAGGGAGTGGGGGATTAGGGGGTTTTTACTTCGTCCCAAACATATACTGGAAATACTGTTCCTGGAACTCCCGGTACTTCCGCTTTCCCAGGGGAATCTGATGGCCCTGGATTTCCACGTAGTCGGTTTTGATCAGGTGGATGGCGCCCAGGTTCACCAGATAGCCTTTGTTGGGGGATACGAACTGGCCCGGGGCGATCTTGTCCAGATCCGCCTTCATGTCCTGGCCGGATTTCCGGGTTTCCAGGGTACTGCCGTCAGCCAGGTATACCTCCAGCACGTGGCCGTGGCTTTCCAGGAACAGGATCTGGGCGATTTCTTCCACCCGGATCCCTCCGCCCACCAGCCGGAAGATCACCTTGGCACTGTTCCGCTGGCGGATGTAGGCAATGGCCCGGTCCATGGCCTTGGCGAACTGGGCCTGGGTAAAGGGCTTCAGGAGATAATCCGTGGCTTTCACCTCAAAAGCTTCCACGGCAAATTCGTCGCTGGTGGTGAGAAAAATGATTTCCGCCCGGCTGTGGTGGTCCCGGAGCTCCCGGGCCACATCGGTGCCCAAAATCCCGGGCATGCACACATCCAGCAGCACAATATCGAACAGGGCCCCCTTGTCCACCGCTTCCACAAAGGCAAAAGCGTTTTCAAAGGTCTGGCAGCTCATATTTTCTTTGCGGTTCTGGAAGTATTTCTCTGCAGCTTCCCGAATCTTCTGGATCTGGTCCTGCTGATCATCACAAATGGCAATATGCAGCATGCTGTTCACTTCCTTTCCATGGGTCTGTACCGATTTACTCACCTCTATTATACCCAGTCCGGACAGTCCTGGAAAATCTCCGCCCTGAAAGGGCGTTTTTTTTGCATGAAAAGAAGATTAAAATGTCTTTGAATCAAGAACAAAGAAAAAGAAAAATCAGAAAAATATTTTCAGGAAAAAAAATGACCCTTTCGTGATTTTCGAAAAAAAAGTTTTGAAATCCATGATATGCTTTAGCAGAACAAAGAGAAAGAAGTTCCGGACGCGGAGCTTCTTTCTCCAGGCAATACACCGGATTCCTGTATAAAGTTCCAAGTAACTCAAATGAGAACGATTCAAGAAAACTGAAGAGTGAAGTAAATTGTATTGTATATACGGACGAACGTTCTTATACAAAAGTATACTCCGGAAATTCAAAAGAGTATACCAAGGGATAATTGGAAATTTCAGGGATTTTGGTAAACTGAAGGTAACGGGGAGACCAAAGCGCGCATGGGAAACCCACCAAAAGATGCATGAAAATGAAAAAACAGGAGAGTTCAAGAAAAGGGGTGTGGCTTTATGAACAGGATTTATAAAGTGATCTGGAACAAAACACGGGGCATGTACATGGTGGTTTCCGAACTGGCCAAAGGCCAGTCCAAAGACGGACGCCGTGCCGTGGGACGGAAGAAAGTGGCACAGACCGCTGCGGCTCTGGCCGTGTTTTTCAGTATTGTCTCTATGGGAGGGACGTCTTTTGCGGCGGATGGCACCACGAAGGTTGAATCGTCGACTTCCGGTACGGCGGTAGAAGTCTATACCAAGAATGGCACGGATGCGCAGATTGAGGCAGCCAGAAAATATACGTATCGTAAAGCGGCTGAACTGGATACCCGCATCACCAATGTGAAGGAATATCTGGAACAACAGACTTCCGACAAGTATGTGAGCAAGGCCGATGCCGCCGTACAGGATGGGGCCATCGTGAAAGCCAATAAGACCATCGGCGAAAACGTGACCAACCTGGATGCCGCCCTGGCCAGCGAAACCGCCGCCCGGATCGGTGCGGACAAGGCACAGGACAAGGTAATCCAGGCTGTCAATGACAATCTGGTGCAGAGTGTCAATACCATAAACCAGAATATGGCTGCTGGATTCAACGCCCTGAGTCAGGCGGATGCCAATGAACTGGCCGGCCGTGTGGCAGCGGATACCGAATTGGCGAAAGCGGTGAACAATGGATTGAGCCTGGACCAGGACAATGTACTGCAAAAGAACACCACCAGTGTGGGAGAGGATGGGACAGTCACCACTTCCAAAAAAGCGGCAACGACTCTGGTGATGAACAAAGGTGGTAACAACCAGATTACCCTCAGTAAAAACGGGATCAAAGTAGGCCTGAACAGCACCGTCCAGGATGCCAAGGGATTCTATGCCGGTGGAGATACGGCTGCAGCAGCCAAAGCCGCTCTCAATGCGGACGGCAGCATCAAAGGGGCCGATGGCAAGTTCACCGTGGATACCGCTGGCAACGTGGCAACCAAGGGTGGTTCCATCAAGACCAATGGCGGTGTAATCCAGACCGGCGGCGGAAATATCAACACCCAGGGAGGGGCACTCCGTACCAACGGCGGTAATATCAATGCAGGCAGCGGTACCATCACCGGAAATAAATTGACAGACGGTGTAGCTTCCCTCCAGAATGGAGATCTGACTACAACCGGCAATATCAATGCCCATGATATCGTTGCGACAGGAGATATTTCGGGTAAAGCCATTACCGGTACCAGCCTGAATACCCAGGGCGGAGACATCAACGGCGGCGCTATTACAGGCACCACCATCACCGGCACTACCGGCGCTTTCGGTTCCCTGACCACTACCGGCAATGCATCGGTAGGCGGGACCCTCTCTTCCAATGGTCTGACCAATACCGGCAATGCAACTACCGATACATTGACGGTCAACCATAATGCGACAGTAGGCGGCAACCTTGCTGTGACCGGGGACATCACCGGCAAGAGCCTGAATGTTGGGACTGGCGCTATCAGCGGCGGCCAGATTACCGGCACCGGACTGGATGTAGGAGCCGGAACCATCAAGACCACCGGCGCTGTGGAAACGGGAACGCTGGAAACTACGGGCAACGCTACGATTGGCGGCAACCTGACCGTAGACAAAGACCTCACAGTCAATGGAGTCTTTGATGCTAAGACTCTTTCCAGTACGGTGGATGCAAACAACTACACCACCATCAATGGCGGCAAGACCCAGTCCAAAAATCTGAAAATGGATACGGCAACGGGCGAAACCAAGGCCAGTGCTTCTACCTTCGATGAAACTGGCAGCAATCTGTGGGCCAAGGACGATGAATCCATCGGCAAGAGCACCGTTACTGCCGACAGCATCAGCCAGAAACTTTCTGATACCGGTGACAACCCGACGGCGTATGCAGAATCCGCCATGAGCCAGGGGACGGACAACAAGTACACCATGACCGATACCGTAAAGGACGGGGACAAGACCAACGTGGCCTTCCAGTCGGCAACGGAATCCAGCGATGTAATCACCGAAGGCTCCGGAGATTCCGCCAAGACTTCCACCTTCCGGCAGAAAATCGATCAGATCCTCCAGGAAATCAAAACTTCTGATGAAATTTATTCCAAGATCGATCAAACTGTGAATAAAACGAATAGCACGGTGAGGGACGGCGCCAACAGCACCTCAGTAGAACAGGGGACTCAGGATATCACTCATACGGCGGAACAGGGAACCATTTCCAATATCGCCAAAGACCTGGTGAACACAGCCTCCGGAAACATGATCAATACGGTAGGCGGAAACCAGACCACGACCGTAACTGGTGACAGCAGCCTGAAGGCAGAAAACATCACCAACGAAGCGAAGAACAAGATTACCAACAAGGCTATCGATGTGGAAACCGATGCTACCAGCTCCATCGTACAGAAAGTGACGAACGATGCCGGTTCCAATACTTCTACCCAGCTGTCTTATCAGACTAAAGAAGAAATGAGCCAGGCTGATGGCAAGACTGCTTCCTATCTCCGCGGTGCAGCCGAAGAAAAATCCCAGCTGATTGATGGTAGCCAGAAGACCACCGTCGACACCATTGCCGGTCAGACCAATACCAACATTACGGATGGAACCAATACATCCAACGACCTGCAGAAAGCAGATCAGATCGCTTCCTCCGTAACCGACGGTACCAATACCACCGTGGTGAACCAGAATGCCGGAAGCCTCGCTTCCTCCATTACCGACGGAGCCAAGGTCAATAACACGAATAACACCGTGGACAAATCGGAACAGCTGATCAAAGCCAGCGATACCCAGTACAGCGCTACGTCTAAGACAGCTACTAAGATGGAAGATGCCCTGGTAAGCGGCGGCAGTTTCATCGACGTTATCAAGAACCTCGACGATGCAGCCAACCCGTTCATCGGCAGCGCCGTAACGGATGGCACCAACAGCACTGGCGTCACCCAGACGGCAAAAGATATCACCAATACGGCTAAGAACGGTACGATCGCCAATGAGGCCAAGGATATCACCAACAACGTTACGGAAAATATGACCAACACGGTTGGCAAAGATCTGACCACGACTGTGGGCGGCGAAATGAAGACCACTGTCACTGGCGATGTGACAGAAGACTACAAAGCCAACCTGAGCACCACGGTAGGCGGAAACCAGACCACGACCGTAACCGGTGACAGCAGCCTGACGGCAGAAAACATCACCAATAAGGCAACGAAAAAACTGTCCAATGCTGCAGCAAAAATCGAAAACAGTGCTTCTACCTCTATCACCGACAAAGTAGGTGACAATGTAGAGCGGACCATGACCACCAAGAAGATTTCCGAATCTGTGAAGGATGGTACCAAGAGCAACTCCTTCAGCAAGACCGCTGAAAAGGATATCAACATCATCACCGATGGCACCAATACCAGCACTTTGAGCCAGCTGGCCGACAGTGTAAATACATCCCTTAAGAACGGAACCCAGTCGCTCAACAATAAGAAGACCGTGACCGAGGATGTAACCAAGGTGACTGACGAGAACACCGGTGCCTTCTCCAGCAGCAGCCAGAAGGCCGATGCCATGACCAACACTGTGAAGAACGGCAGCAAGAGCAATACTGTAACGGAAACGGCTTCCACTTCGGAACAGAAACTGGTCAGCGGGAACATCATCGACATCCTGAAGGATGCGGAAAACGGGTATGTGAATACCACCGTTTCCAATAGCGATGGCTCCTCCAGCACCGGGGTGAAGCAGACCTATACGGATATCACCAGCACGGCCGAACAGGGGACCATCACCAATGATGCCAAGAACCTGGTGAACAAGGCAGCTGAAAGCATTACCAATACTGCCGGAACCCAGATTCAGGATGTGGTGGGCAAGAGCACGGTGACCATCACGGATACCGGGACTACCTTTGAAAATACCGAGCATGCAGCGCCTATTGGAGAAGGATCCATCAAGCAAACCACCATTTCCGGGAACACTCTGGAAACCGGCAAGGCAACGGCGGATTATGTGGATGTGAACAAGGACCTGCACGTGATGGGCAACACCAAGCTGGATGGCACCCTGGAAGTGGCTGGCAAGTCCACCTTCAAGGATGACGTCACCATGGATGAGGACCTGGATGTGAAGGGTACCACCACCACCGATAAACTGGTGGTGAACAACGGGGCCAACATTACTGGCGGCACCACCACCGATACCCTCCATGTAACCAGCACTGCCACCTTCGACGGGATGGTAACCTTCAAGGATGCTGTCTCCATGGAAAAGGATCTCTCTGTAGGCGGCAATGCCACTGTGACCGGCGATGTGACGGCCAAGTCCTACAAGGTAGGGGACAAGACCTACATCAACGAAAACGGCATCAATGCCAATGACCAGAAGATCACCAAAGTGGCGGATGGGACCATTGCTGAAGGCAGCACCGATGCGGTGAACGGCGGACAGCTCAATGCCACCAACCAGCGTGTGACCACCGTGGAAAACCGGATGGACGGGGTAGAAAACCGTATGGACCGGGTAGAAAACCGGGTGGACAACCTGGATAACCGGATCGACAAGGTAGGGGCCAGCGCAGCGGCTATGGCCAACCTGCACCCCATGGACTTCGATGAAGATTCCAAGGTCAGCGTGGCAGCGGCCATGGGCAGCTACCGCAGCGAAACCGCCGGGGCCCTGGGCGTGTTCTACCGGCCTACTGACCGGGTGATGCTGAATGTTTCCACCAGCTTCGGCAACGGAGAAAACATGGTGGGCGGCGGTGTCTCCTTCAAGCTGGGCAAGAGCAGCAAGCGGCTGGCAAAGGCGGAAGCCACCAACGCCGCCTTGGCCAAACAGGTGACCAACCTGCAGAACCGGCTGGATGCCCTGCTGGGAGTGCTGAACCCCAGCCTGTCCAAGGACTTCCCGGATGTACCGGCCAACCACTGGGCTTACGAAGCCGTAAGCCGGCTGGCAGGGAACGACATCGTCCAGGGATACGAAGACGGCAAGTATCATGGCGAACGGACTATGACCCGTTATGAAATGGCCGAAATCATCTACAACGCCCTGTCCAAAGGGGCCAAGGCGGAAGCCAAACTGGTAGAAGAATTCCGGCCTGAACTCCAGGCAATGGCTGCCCAGAGAAAAGCGTAACCGTCTCCCCGGATGGATTGCACACACCCCCTCTGGAGCAGAACCATAAAGCAAAAAACCACCCCGCGCAATGCGCGGGGTGGTTTTTTGCGGCTGCCGATGGTCGATGGGGGAAGGAGGCCCTCCGGGCGGGCCTCCTTCCCTCAAAAAAACAGGCCCCGGCCGGGACCTGTTTTTCTTTTTTTTTATTCTACAATAGTCCCTCCCCCCAGGACCACTTCTCCGTCGTACAATACGGCGGCCTGGCCGGGGGTGATGGCTCTTTGGGGTTCGTCGAACCGGACGGTGAAGGTATCCTTGCCGGTGGGGGTTACGGTGGCGGGCTGGGCTTCCTGGCGGTACCGCACCTTCACCTGGCAGCGTACGGGGCCTTCCGGCACTTCTCCGCTGATCCAGTTGGCGTCCCGGACCTTTGCCTCCCGGCTGAACAGGGCTTCACTGGGACCTACGATCACGGCATTTTTTGCCGGGTCTATCTTCACCACATACAGGGGATAATCGGGCTGGTTCAGCCCCAGCTTCTTGTGCTGGCCCAGGGTGTAATAGATGATCCCTTTGTGCTGGCCGATCACCTTTCCTTCCAGATCCAGGAAGGGCCCGGGCTGGGGCTTGTAGTCCAGGATCCGCTGGACTGCATCGGTGTACTGGCCGTTGGGCACGAAACAGATGTCCTGGCTGTCCGGCTTCTGGGAATTGATGAACCCGTTTTCCGCGGCGATTTCCCGGGTGTGGGTCTTGTGGTATCCCCCCAGGGGGAACCGGGTGTGGGCCAGCTGGTCCTGGGTCAGGCTGTAGAGCACATAGCTCTGGTCCTTGGCCGGGTCCGTGGCCCGGAGCAGCTGGTACTTCCCTTCCGGGGTCTTCCGGATCCGGGCGTAATGGCCGGTGACCACACAGTCGCAGCCCAGTTCCAGGGCCCGCTGGTACAGGGCGCCGAACTTCAGGAACCGGTTGCAGTCGATGCAGGGGTTGGGGGTGTGGCCCAGGGTGTAGCTCCGGGCGAATTTTTCCATCACGTCTTTTTTGAATTCTTCCGTGTAGTTGAACACGTAATAGGGCATATGGAGCCGGGCGGCCACGCTCCGGGCGTCTTCCACGTCGCTGAGGCTGCAGCAGGTTTTGGAACTGCAGCCGGCGTCCGGGTTGTTGTACAGTTTCATGGTGCAGCCGATGCAGTCATACCCTGCATCCTGCATGAGTTTTGCGGCTACGGAGCTGTCCACTCCGCCGCTCATGGCGATCAGTGCTTTCATGATGCATCCTTTCTGTTACAGCCGGTGTTCCAGCTGCCGGAGCCGCTGGACTTCCCGGATAAGGGTCTGGGCCGTATAGTCCACCTGTTCCCGGGTAATGTCGTCTCCCAGGGAGAACCGGAGGGAAGATCTGGCTTCTTCCGGAGTGCAGCCCAAGGCCAGGAGCACATGGCTGGGTTCCGGAGAACCGGAGGCACAGGCGGACCCGGCGGAAACGCAGATGCCGGCCATGCCCAGCACTGGCAGCAGGGCTTCTGCGGGGACTCCGTCAAAGGCCATGTTCAGGTGGCCGGGGAGCCGGGGCACCTGGCCGCTGTGGACCCGGGTGCCGCCCAGGGCCAGGAGCTTTGCTTCCAGGGCGTCCCGGGCTTCTGCCATCTTCCGGGCGTTGGCATCCAGATTATGCACCGCTTCTTCCAGGGCAGCGGCCATGCCCACGATGCCGGGGACGTTTTCCGTACCGGCCCGCTTCCCCCGTTCCTGTTCTCCTCCGAAAATCAGGTTTTCCAATTCGATCTCTTGCTTGGTAAAAAGGAAACCGACTCCTTTGGGTCCATGGAATTTATGGGCGGAACCGGACAGGAAGTCGATGTTCCCGGCTTCCAGGGTAACCGGCACATGGCCCAGGGCCTGGACCCCGTCGGTGTGGAACAGGGCTCCCTGTTCATGGGCCAAGGCAGCCAGCTCCTTGATGGGCTGGAGGGCGCCGGTTTCGTTGTTGGCGGTCATCACGGATACCAGGGCGGTTTCCGGGGTCAGGGCCCGGGACAGGGTGTCCGGTTCCACCTGGCCTTCCTGGTTCACTGGCAGCAGGGTCACGGCAAAGCCTTCCTTCTGGAGGGCCTCCAGGGTGTGGAGGATGGCGTGGTGCTCAATGGCACTGGCGATAAGATGGGTGCGGCCGTGCTTCTTTCCCCAGGCAGCGGCGGTCCGCAGGGCCTGGTTGTCGCTTTCGCTGCCCCCGGAGGTGAAGGTGATCTCCCGGGGCCGGCAGCCCAGCAGCCGGGCGATGGTTTCCCGGGAGCCGATCAGGGCCCGGGAGGCTTCCTGCCCCAGGGGATAGGTGCTGGAGGGGTTGCCGTACTGTTCTGTAAAATAAGGCAGCATGGCCTCCAGGACCTTGGGCAGGACCCGGGTGGTAGCTGCGTTGTCGGCATAGACGAACATGGTGGTGCTCCTTTGTAAATTAATATCATATTATTATACTACAGAAAAGATTCCTTTTCCTTCTTGCATTTATTCTCTTCCCATGCTATACTTTTAAGGCTGTATATATTATATATACTTCTTCTGCCCTCATGGTAGAGGAGCAAATCCAAAGGAGGAGGTGATTTCGTGAATAACTACGAAGTCATGTACATCGTTAAACCGGTAGAAGAGGACGCTTTCAACGCTGTTGTAAAGAAGTTCGATGACCTGCTGGTGGCTAACGGCGCTACGATCGAAAAAACCGATAAGTGGGGCAAAAAACGTTTGGCATATGCTATTCAGGACTTCAATGATGGTCTGTATGTTCTGACCACGTTTGCCGCTGAACCTGCAGCCGTAAAGGAACTGGACCGTGTGATGAAGATTACCGACGATATCCTGCGTCACATGATCATTCGCAAAGGCGAATAAGGAGGCTGGGTGTATGAATCGCATTATCTTGTTGGGCCGTCTCGTACGGGATCCGGAAGTCCGGGTTACACCTACGGAAAAAACGGTCTGCACCTTTACTCTGGCAGTTGACCGTCCCTTCGCTTCGAAGAACGGCCAGCGGGAAGCGGATTTTATCAACATTGTAACGTGGAATAAAACCGCTGAATTATGTGGGAACAGTTTGACCAAGGGTCAGAGAGCTCTGGTGGAAGGGCGTCTGCAGATCCGCAGCTACGATGGAAAAGACGGGAACAAGCATTACATGACGGAAGTCATTGCGGACCGGGTTGAATTCATCGAACGGAAAGGCTCCGGCAGTCCTGCCGCAGGCCAGCAGAATCCTCCATCCCAGAATCAGTCCTCTCAGGGCGGCTCCGCCGGTCCCATGGGTGGCTTTGGCTCTGAAGTAGGTTTTGACGAAGAGATCCCATTTTAAAAGGGAGGATAGAGAATAGCTATGATGAAGCGTGAAAGAGGTAACCGGAGACCCAGAAGAAAAGTTTGCTCCTTCTGCGTCGACAAAGTCCAGGAAATCGATTATAAAGATGCAGCCAAGCTGCGGAAGTTCATCACCGAACGGGGCAAGATCCTGCCTCGCCGGATTTCCGGCACCTGTGCAAAACATCAGCGTCAGCTGACCATTGCCATCAAACGTGCCAGAAACGTTGCACTGCTGCCGTTTACGGCTGAATAAGCTGGATGACAGAGACAGACCCTTTCGGGGGTCTGTCTTTTTTTTGTCAAATATTGTAGAATAGTAGGGAAACGCTCTCTTGGTTGTCAATGGCCAATAGTCAATGGCCGAAGGAAACTATCATCATGGAGGAATATCGCTTTGCATTATCATAAAACTTCTTCGCTGGTGGAATCCGGCATTTTGGCGGCGGTGGCCGTGCTTTTTACTCTGGTGGGGAACTACATCCCGGTGCTGGACATCATTGTGAGCATCCTGTGGCCTCTGCCCATCATCCTTTGCGGCCGGCGGAACGGGCTGAAATGGAGCATCCTGTGCCTGCTGGTCACCGGGTGCGTGGTGGCGGGGCTGCTGTCCCCTCTCCAGGCTCTGACCCAGTGCCTGATTTTGGGGCTCATCGGCCTGTTCATGGGCTATGCCATGGAAAAACAGATGACTCCCACCCAGACCCTGCTCATGGGGAGCCTGGGGGCCCTCCTTTCCACGGTGCTCAGTGCCCTGGCAGCCTATTTCTTCATGCATGTGAATGTAATCGAAGTGTTCTTCCAGTCCATTGACGAATCGGTGAACATGAGCAGCGAGATTTTCCAGACCCTGGGGATGAACGGGCTCACGGACACCCAGCTGGCCCAGCTGAAAAAGATGTTCGAACTGATCCTGCCGGCCGGGGTGCTGCTCAGCGCGCCCATTACCGCCATTGCCAACTACTGGGCGGCCCGGAAGATCCTGGGACGGATGGGGGATTACTACCCCTGGTTTCCGCCTTTTTCCCTGTGGAAGCTGCCCAAATGGCTGCTCCTGCCCTATGGCATCGGGATGATGCTGATCTTCTTCGGCCAGAACTATCAGGATTCCCTGGTGTACCGGGGCGGGTACACCCTGTATATGATGATGAACATGCTGCTCCTGGTCCAGGGGCTCAGCCTGATCCGCTGGTATGTGGAATACCGCCATTATCCCCGGATCCTGCTGCCGCTGAGTCTGCTGCTGACCTTCACCCTGCCCATCGCCTCCCAGATGGTGGTGGTGCTGGGGGCCTATGAAATGGTCTTCGATCTCCGGAAGATCCGGAAGCCAGGGGCCAAAAAGCCTGAATAGAGGGGGATAGTATGGAGGAGAAATCACGCCGGAACCTGTGGCAGTCCGTGCGCATCGGGGTGGCCCTGCTGGGGTCCGTCCTGGTGATTTACGGGATTGCGGTGAACCTGGCCATCTGTACGGCCATCGGGTTCATTTCGGTGCTGCTGGTCTATTATCTGACCTTCCGGAGCAACCGGCTCCGGGAAGCCTGGTTCAACCATTCCATGACCACGGTGGTCCGGAATATTGAACGGGCCAACAATTATGCGTCCCAGCGGATCCCCATCGGCATCGGGGTTTTCGACAAAGAGGGCCATCTCCAGTGGCGGAACCGGCTGTTCAACGAATTCATCGCGGTGGAGGTGCCTCTGGCCACGCCTTTTGAAAAGGTGCTGCCGCCGCCGGACAACAATTTTGCCACCCTGCGGCTCCGGGACGCGGACAAGCAGATCAAGATCGGGGATCGGATCTACAAGATGCTGGTCCGGCGGATCCAGATCACCGACAATCCGGAGGAGGATACGGGGCTGGCCCTGTACCTGACGGATATCACGGACCGGGAACGGCAGAAAAAACGGTATGAGGAAGAACGGCCGGTGGTGGCCTATGTCCAGTTCGACAACTACGACGATGCCATGAAAGGCCTCAACGAAAACGAGCGGGCCAGCCTGATCGTGGACGTGACCAAGGCCATCGGGGGCTGGGTGGAGGAAGTCCACGGGTACTTCCAGAAATACACGGAAGACATGTTTGTGGTGGGCATGAGCCGGAAAGGGCTGACGGACACCATCAGCAAGAAGTTCCAGGTGCTGGACCGGGTCCGGGAGATCAAAAGCGGCAACCGGATCAGCCCCACCATCAGTATCGGGGTGGCGGCGGACGGCCGGAACCTGGCGGAACTGAGCCAGAAGGCTCAGGCGGCCCTGGACCTGGCGTTGGGCCGGGGCGGGGACCAGGCAGTGGTCCAGCTGGGTGACGATATGAGTTTCTACGGGGCCCGGGGCTCCGTCCAGGCGAAAAACACCCGGGTGCGGGCCCGGATCGTGGCCCAGGCCATCCACGAACTGATGGTCAGTGCGGACCAGGTGTTCATTATGGGGCATGCCAACGAGGACTACGATGCCCTGGGGGCAGCCATCGGGGTGGCCAAAATGGCCCTGACCCTGAACAAGAGCTGCTGCATCGTCACCAGCGGCCAGGGGCCTTCCCTGAAGAAGCTGGAGACAGTGTCCAAGGACCAGAGCGACCGGTACCTGTCCCTGTTCGTCAACGAGGAAGAGGCCTTGAAGAGGATCACTCCCGGCAGCATCCTGGTGCTGGTGGACCATCACCGGGCCATGCTCAGTGCGGCGCCCAAGGTGCTCCAGGCCATCCGCCGGCGGATCATCATCGACCATCACCGGCGGGCGGAAGATGCCATTACTGACGTGATGCTCCAGTATATGGAACCGTCTACTTCCTCCACCTGTGAAATGGTCACGGAGATCCTCCAGTATTTTGAAAACAAGCTGCAGTTTTCTGAAGTGGAAGCCACGGCCCTGTATGCAGGGATTTTGGTGGACACCAAGAATTTTGCGGTGCAGACCGGGGAACGGACTTTCGAAGCGGCGGCTTTCCTGCGCCGGAACGGAGCCGACCCCCATATGGTTTCCCTGCTGTTCAAGGATGATGAACATACGGTGCTCACCCGGGCCCGGATCATCACCGAGATGAAACAGCCCCTGCCCGGGCTGGCTGTGGCGGTGCACCAGTGTTCCTGTCAGGACAAGGATACGCCGGTGATCGTGGCCCAGGCGGCGGATGAACTGCTGACCATGGATGACATCCGGGCCAGTGTGGTTTTCAGCCAGAATGAAAATGGAGTCAGCATCAGTGCCCGCAGTGACGGATCCGTCAATGTGCAGGTGATGATGGAAGAACTTGGCGGCGGCGGCCATCAGACCGTTGCCGGGGTACAGGTGAAGGGCGTGACGGCGGAAGAACTGATGCCGAAGGTCCTTGAGCTGGCCAAAGAACAAATGAAGGAGAGCGATACAGATGAAGGTAATTCTGCTGCAGGACATCAAGAAATTGGGTAAGAAAGGCGATATCATCGAAACGGCGGAAGGTTACGGCCGGAACTATCTGATTCCCCGGGGGATCGCGGAAGAAGCCACCTCCCGGAACCTGAACCAGGCCAAACAGGACATGCAGGTGGCCAAACACCGGGCTGCCCAGGCTCATGACGAAGCGGTGATCCTGGCTGCCCAGCTGGAAAAGGTGACCCTGCACATGAAGGTGAAGGTGGGAGCCAACGGGAAGTTGTTCGGATCCATTGCCTCCAAGGATGTGGCGGATGCCCTGCTGACCCAGACCGGGATGGAAGGAGTGGACCGCCGGAAGATCGAGATCCCGGAAACCATCAAGAGCCCGGGGGTATACACCGCAACGGCAAAACTGCTGCCGGATGTATCCGCCAAGTTCAAGGTCGTTGTAGAAACGGAAGAATAAAAAAGGAACCCACCACCAGCCCCAGGCTGGTCCCCCGCCCCTTGAAAAGGGCGGACAGACAGGACAATGGCTGTCTTGAGAAGGGGATCGGCACATCTGTGATACGGTGGTGGGTTTCTTTTCAGGAAGGAGGTCTGCTCTTTGGAAGAACGTATTCCACCCCAGAATATCGAGGCGGAACAAAGTGTGCTGGGGGCCATGCTGATCAGCCGGGATGCCATCGACAAAGCCGGGGAAATCCTCAATGAGGATGATTTTTACCGGCCGGACAACCGGGTGATCTTTTCGGCCATTATGGATCTCCACAGCCGGAACGAGGCGGTGGACCTGGTTACGGTCACCGAAGAACTGCGCCGGTTGGGGAAGCTGGATGCCATCGGAGGCACGGCGGCCATCACCGCTCTCAGCAATGCGGTGCCTACAGCGGCCAATGTGGTGTACCATGCCAAGATCGTGGAGGAAAAATCCCTCCGCCGGCAGCTGATCAATTCGGCTACGGAAGTGGCGGCCAGCGGCTACGAGGAAGAACAGGATATTTCCCAGACTATCGACCAGGCGGAACAGAAGATCCTGGCGGTGGCCAACCGGAAACATTCCGGGGGCGTGGTGAAGATCAAGGATATCGTGAAAAGCGCCATGGCCCGGATCGAGGAATTGTACGACACCAAGGATGCCTTTACCGGCCTGCCCACCGGGTTTTCCGATTTCGACAAAATGACCAGCGGGCTCCAGCCTTCGGATCTGATCATCGTGGCAGCCCGTCCTTCCATGGGGAAATCCTCCCTGGTGCTGAACATTGCGGAACATGTGGCTCTGGACGGGGGCAAATCCGTAGCCTTCTTCTCCCTGGAAATGAGCAAGGAGCAGCTGGTCCAGCGGCTGCTGTGCTCCCAGGCCCGGATCGATGCCTCCCGGCTGCGGATCGGCCAGCTCCAGGAAAGCGAATGGCCCAACCTGGTGAACGCGGCGGACAAGCTCAGTGCCGCCAAGATCATGCTGGATGATACGCCGGGGATGACGGCCCTGGAAATGCGGTCCAAGGCCCGGCGGTGGAAGAACGAGAACGGCCTGGATCTGATCATCGTGGACTATCTCCAGCTGATGCAGGGGTCCTCCAAACGGGCCAGCGACAACCGGCAGCAGGAAATGAGTGATATTTCCCGGTCCCTGAAGGGGCTGGCCCGGGAGCTGAATGTGCCGGTGATCGCCCTGTCCCAGCTGAGTCGGAGCGTGGAACAGCGGACCAGCAAACGGCCCATGCTCAGTGACCTGCGGGAATCCGGGGCCCTGGAACAGGATGCGGATATTGTGTGCTTCATCTACCGGGACGATTACTACAACCCGGATACGGAACAGAAGAATGTGGCGGAACTGATCGTGGCCAAGCACCGGAATGGTCCGGTGGGCACGGTGCCGCTGTATTTCCGGAAGGATATCACCCGGTTCGAGGATCTGAGCCGGAGACCGGAATAAATGCGGCTGCCATACAGCAGCCGCCTGTCAATTGTCAATTGCCGAAGGAAAGAACCCGCTTGGAACAGCGGGTTCTTTTATTGCAAACAAAAAATTCTTGTCGTTGCGAAGCGTTCGGTAAAATGATACAATAAAAAGACAGCGGGAACGGTGTGTTCCCTCGTTATGCCATTTTTTTGTTATACCTAAGGAGGAAGTATTGTGATTCCACGTTATACCAGTAAAGAAATGGGTTCCATCTGGACGGAAGAAAACGAAGACCGCAACATTGTCAAAGTTGAAGTCACGGCCTGCGAAGCCATGAACAAACTGGGCATTGTACCGGATGATGCGCTCCATGACATCCAAACCAAGGCGGACTTCGATCTGGACCGGGTCCATGAAATCGAAAAGACCACCAACCATGACATCATTTCTCTGCTTACTTCTGTGGCTGAACACGTCGGCGATGCTTCCAAATATATCCATAAAGGCCTGACCTCCAACGACGTGAAGGATACGGCCATGGGGCTCATGATGAAACATTCCGCGGAAATCCTGATCCGGGAAGAAAAGGAACTCCATGAAATCCTCAAGAGCCAGGCTCAGAAATACCGTCACACCCTGTGCGTGGGCCGTACCCACGGGATCCATGCGGAACCCATGACCTTCGGCCTGAAGTTCCTGCTGTGGATGTCTGAAACCGAACGGAACATCGAACGGCTGGAAATGGCCAAGAAATACATCTCCGTAGGGAAACTCAGCGGTGCCATCGGGACCTATTCCAACATTGACCCGTTTGTGGAAAAATACGTGTGCGAAAAACTGGGGCTGACCCCTGTGCCCATTGCCAACCAGGTTGTCCAGAGAGACCGCCATGCCTTCTATCTGAGCACCATCGCCGTGTGCGGCGCCACCCTGGAAAAGATGGCCACGGAAGTCCGTCATCTCCAGCGTACGGAAGTCCGGGAAGCGGAAGAATATTTTGCTCCCGGCCAGAAGGGTTCTTCCGCCATGCCTCACAAACGGAACCCCATCACCTGTGAAAAGATCTGCGGCCTGGCCCGGGTGCTCCGGGGCAACGCGGAAGCTGCCATTGAAAACGTGGCCCTGTGGCATGAACGGGATATTTCCCATTCTTCCGTGGAACGGATCATCCTGCCGGATTCCACCATCCTGCTGGACCACATGCTGCGGAAAATGAAGGACATCATGGGCAAGATGCTGGTATATCCGGAAGCCATGATGCGGGACCTGAACCTGACCGGCGGCCTGATCTACAGCCAGAACCTGCTGATCGCCCTGGTAAGCAAAGGGGTGCTCCGGGAAGATGCCTACAAGTGGGTGCAGCGGAACGCCATGGCCCGGTGGATGGAAGGGGCCGACTTCAAGACCAACGTGGAAGCGGATCCGGACATCGACAAGTACCTGACCAAAGAAGAAGTGGAAGCCTGCTTCGAACCGAAACATATGCTGAAGCATGTGGATGAAATCTACGCCCGGTTTGGAATGTAACCCGAAAGAAGGAGAACTTTATGTCATCTGTTGTTGTAATTGGTTCCCAGTGGGGGGACGAAGGCAAAGGCAAGATCGTTGACTACCTGGCCCAGCAGGCTGATGCGGTGGTCCGCTATTCCGGCGGTTCCAACGCTGGTCATACGGTGGTGGTCAATGACGTTTCCTACAAACTCCGTCTGCTGCCCAGCGGGATTTTATACAAGGACAAAACCTGCATCCTGGGCAACGGTGTGGTGATCAACCCCCGTGTGGTGCTCCAGGAAATCGCCGAAATGAAGGCCAAGGGCGTGGACACCAGCAACCTGCTGATCAGTGACCGGGCCCATGTGGTGTTCCCGTACCATGAAAAGCAGGACGAACTCCAGGAAGCTGCCCTGGGGGATGCCAAGATCGGTACCACCAAAGGGGGCATCGGACCCTGCTATATGGATAAATATGCCCGTACCGGGATCCGGGTCTGCGACCTGATGAACAAAGACGTGCTGGCTGCCAAGCTGAAACGGAACCTGGATGCCAAGAATGCCCTGTTCACCAAAGTCTACGGGGCAGAACCGCTGGCCTATGAACCCATGCTGAAAGCCTACCTGGACTATGCGGAAGAACTGCGGCCCCATGTGACTGACACCAGCGTGGCTCTGGGGAACATTTTCGATGCTCACAAGAAAGTCCTGTTCGAAGGGGCTCAGGCCACCTTCCTGGACATCGACTACGGCACCTATCCCTATGTGACCAGCTCCAATCCCACCGCCGGCAATGCAGCCACCGGCAGCGGCGTAGGGCCCCGGTTCATCGACCATGTGGTGGGCGTGGTGAAAGCCTATACCACCCGGGTAGGGGAAGGCCCCTTTGTGTGCGAACTGTTCGATACTGACGGCCCGGGAACCTATCTCCGGAACACCGGCCATGAATTCGGCACTGTCACCGGGCGGCCCCGCCGCTGCGGCTGGCTGGATGCCTTCATGGTGAAATATGCTGCCCGGCTGAACTCCATGGATGCCCTGGCCATTACCCGGCTGGATATCCTGGACGGCATGGACGAAATCAAGATGTGCACCGGCTGGACCATCGACGGAGAACCCATCCAGCACATCCCGGCGGATCTGACCATCCTGGCCAAAGCCAAACCGGTTTACGAAACCTTCAAAGGCTGGAAAAAGGACATTTCCGGGGTACGGTCCTACAGCGACCTGCCGGCGGAAGCCCAGGCCTATCTGAACCGGCTCAGCGAAGTGGTGGGCGTGGAAATCGGCATTGTGTCCGTAGGCCCCAACCGGGATCAGACCTTCTCTCTGAAGGAATTCTTCTGAGCAGGAAAATAAATTTGAAAAAGGCAGAGAAAATGCTTGCATTTTCTCTGCCTTTTTGCTATACTAAATAAGCTTTCTCGAAGAGAAAGCAACAGACTGAAACTTGTTCAGCAACGAAATGTTTCAACTGAAACATTGAAAGAAAAAAGTTGTTGACAAAGAAACGAAAGT
>ERZ841120.642-NODE-642-length-21120-cov-9.097175_pt1 | contig 21120 bp, 20 predicted proteins | sample MGYA00519572_ERZ841120 | MGnify/ENA primary metagenome ERZ841120 (study PRJEB31850, sample SAMEA3708890) | human gut metagenome | biome: human gut; feature: human-associated habitat; material: faeces | place: China | collected 2014 ...
CGGCAGTCATGAATATTTCTATTCGCTGCGCGGGGCACAACCCCCAGGGGAAGGCGAATCTCAGAGTGGGCAAGCCCCTGCTTCTAACTTCGCCCACTCCCCCCCAAATGCACAACCCTCCCCAACGCTTCTGCGCCGGAGAGGGTTTCTTCGTTTTTCTCGTTTACAGCCGGAATTTCAGGATAAATTCGTTCCGGGAGGCGGGGTAGAGGCTCACGCAGTATTCAAACAGGTCGTTGTCGGAATCGTAAGTGGTGGAGATCATGCTCAGAGCCAGGGACTGATTCTCCACGCCCATGAGCCGGGAGGACCGGGCGTCCAGCGTTACGGCGCCGATGTGTTTTTCCACATATTTCCGGTACAATCCGTTCTCGGCCATGGCCTTATGGACGGAAATGTTGGAAAAATCATAATTCTGCAGGAAGGAATACTTCATGGTGAAGTAGGAGGTGTTCAGCACGATGGGGCCGTCGTCGAAGTGGTCCTTGCAGTAGCGCAGACGGCTGAGCTTCAGGATATTGCTGCCCTCCGGCAGCTGTAGCGCCCGGCAGACCGCATCCTCGCCCCGCATGACCCGGAATTCGATGATCTCGTTGGAAATTTCCTTGCCGTGGCGGTGCATTTCCTCGGCAAAGCTCTCAATGAAGATGGTGGTGTCCTCCAGCCGCATGGGATTGGTGACAAAGGTGCCCTTGCCCTTCACCCGTTTCAGGTAGCCGTCGTTGACCAGGGACATCATGGCAGTGCGAACGGAGGAACGGCTGATGCCAAACTGCTCACACAGCTCCAGCTCCGTGGGGAGCATATGGCCTACAGGCCACTCGCCGCTCTGGATCTTTGTCATGATATATTCGGAAATCTGGGCGTGTAAAGGCTTCATTGCGTTCGACTCACTCTTTCTGGTGTCATTCTTACATCCATTATAGCGGAAATTCCCGGAATGTCAAATCCATATCAGGAGGAATCGGAACTTTTTTCAAATTATTTTCCGTTCTGGATTTCGTTTCGTCGAGATGACCAAGAAAGACCTGACATATTTGTGCAACTGGATGAAATGTGCGGACGTGAGAAGATTTTACACGGAAATGTATTGACATTTACTGGGCGGGTCGCTATAATCGGAGATACAGATAGCGCCGTGTTGGGTCATTATCACCAATTGAGAGCTGCCGGAGGGTTCGATTTCCGACAATCTTCAGCGGTTCCATTTTACAATGGCATGACATGGACTTGAAAAACGGGCATAAGAGCATCTGATGCTCCGGAAATATGCTAAATCAAAACATGAAAAGGAAGAATGGATCATGAAGAAACGCATCCTCGCTGCTCTGTTGGCGGTTGCCATGCTGGCTTGCTCTCTGGCTGCCTGCGCTACCTCCGACACCCCCAGCACCACCGCTCCCTCCACCTCCGGCGGCAGCACTGCCGATACCGCCAAGACCACCGAGCCCGCTCCTACGGAGAAGCCCAAGGAGACCGTTACTCTGAAGCTGTGGGGCGGCGTGCAGCCCGAGTACGGTTATCAGGAGCTGTGCGATAACTTCAACAAGGAATTTGCCGATAAGGGCATCCAGGTGGAGTACACCCGTTACGTCAATGACGACAACGGCAACCTGCAGCTGGATACCTACCTGATGGGCGGCGACCAGATCGACATCTACATGGGTTACGGCGGAAAGACCCGCCTCATCAACCGTCAGGAAGGCGGCATGGCTTACGACATGACCGACTACCTGAAGGAGCACGGCTTTGACCCGGAGGAAGAACTGGGCGCTGCTAACGTGATTCCTCTGCAGATTGACGGCCGCTACTACGCTCTGCCCACCAAGTACGAGAACCCGAACTGGTGGCTGTGCAACGCGGATATGTTCAAGGAAGCCGGCATCGAGCTGCCTCTCCACGGCTGGACCTACGCCGAATTTGAGGAAGCCTGCAAGAAGATGACCCACGGCGAAGGCCAGGACAAGGTTTACGGTATGTACTGGAACCTGGTGAAGGACTTCAACGGCGCTACCAACTTCATGGCCCAGATGGTTTCCGGGTACGGCCTCTACACCGACGAGACCATGACCGCTACCAGCCTGAACGCCGACGTTTACAAGAAGGGCCTGCAGATGATGGTGGACTCCTTCAGCGAAGGCTGGGGCACCAGCTATGAGCAGGTGGTTGCCGATGGCCTGACCTTCGACAACACCTTCCTGGAAGGCAAGGCTGCTATCTCCACTACCATTTCCAACCTGCGTCTGGTGAAGGACACCGCTACTTATCCCCGCGACTTCGAGACTGCCATCATCCCTGCTCCCGTGCCTGACGAGAGCTATATGGACAACTGGGATTTCTCCACCGTTACCGGTGCCGGCGATTTGATCTGCGTGAACCCCAAGTCCGCTCATGTGGAAGAGGCCATGGAATTCGTCCTGTGGTATATCAAGGGCGGCATGGCTCCTCTGGCCAAGGGCGGCCGTATCCCCCTGTGGAAGGGCTTTGATCCGGACCTGGTCCTGAACAGCCTCTGCGAGGAGAAAGGCGTCATCAACGAGGAGTCTGTCCGTACCTACATGAGCATCGGCCGTGACCAGGGCCTGAAGTCCTACACCACCTCCGCCGATTCCAAGATCAAGGCCATCCGCAAGGAAGAGATGGAAGCCGCTTTCTACGGCAAGAAGACGGTCGACCAGGCCTGCGAGGACGCAAAGACCCGTGCCGACGAGCTGCTGAAGAAGTAAACACACCATTTTCACACGCAAAAGCGGGGGGAGCAAGCATTCCCCCGCTTTTCTTTGAAGGAGGTACCCATGCAAGGAAAAAGAAAGAAGGAGCTGAAGCAGTCCCTGACGGCTGCCAGCTTTCTGGCACCCAGTCTGCTGGGCCTGATTTTGTTCTCTGCCGTCCCGGTGGTATTTTCCATGTTCATCAGCCTGACGGACTGGAACTACGTCAACGGCATCGGCAACTGGAACTTCGTTTGGTTTGAAAACTTCAAGAAGCTGTGGAGCGACGAGTGGTTTCGTGCCTCCCTGTGCAACACCTTCGTTTACACCGTGGTCACCGTGCCCATCGGCCTGTTCCTGGCTGTGGTCATCGCCGTGCTGATTGACCAGTTCTGTGCCAAGAAGCTGGCCGGTATGCTGCGTGTGACCATGTATATGCCGAAAATTTGTAACATTGTGGCTTCCGCTGCCGTGTGGACCATGCTATACTCTACATACGGTCCCTTCACCCAGCTGATGAAGGCCCTGGGCTGGACGGATCCCCCCCGGTTCCTGGCCAGCTACACCTGGGCGCTGCCCGCCGTCATGCTCATGTCCATCTGGCAGGGCCTGGGCTACCACGTGTTCCTGTACTCCGCTTCCCTGACCAGCCTGCCCAAGGATATCTATGAGGCGGCCGATCTGGACGGCGTCAACGGCATCCAGCGCTTCTTCTACATCACGCTGCCCCAGCTGAAGCCCACCACCTTCTTCCTGACGGTAACCGGCATCATCTCCTCCTTCAAGGTCTTTGGCCAGATCAACGTCATGACCCACGGCGGCCCCGGCAGCAGCACCTACACCCTGGTGTACTACATTTACAAGTCCGCATTTACGTATTATGAGATGGGCTACGCCAGTGCCGTTGCCATGGTGCTGTTCGCGATCCTGCTGTGCGTGACGCTGTATCAGTGGCATCACAACAAAAATAACGACTAAGGGAGGAAATGCAGATGACGACCACTACAAAACCCAAGAACGCTCTGCATATCCGCCGGGATACGCCGGTGAAGGTGCTTTTCACCATCCTGCTGTGCGCCTTTGCCATCATCATGATCGTACCCTTTATCTGGATGATCTCCTCCTCCTTCAAGCAGCAGCGGGACGTTATGTCCATTCCCATTCAGTGGATCCCCAAGGATCCCACCTGGGATAACTTCAAGAAGGTCCTGCACATCGACTCCAACGGTAAGGACTACCACTTCATGCTGGCCTACTGGAACTCCATTAAGGTCTCCGTGCTGTCCACCACCGTCAGCGTCTGCTCTGCCATGATGGCCGGCTACGCCTTTGCAAAGCTGCGCTTCAGGGGATCCAATGTGCTCTTCATCCTCTACCTGACTCAAATGATGATCCCCTCTCAGCTGACCCTGATCCCCCGGTTTGTGGCGTTCTCGTCCCTGAACCTGACCAACACCCACTTCTCTATCATCGCTCCCAAGCTCATCAGTGTCAGCGCTACCTTTATGATGCGCCAGGCCTTCATGGGCGTGCCCAATGAGCTGCGGGAAAGCGCGCTGATTGACGGCGCCAGCGAATGGCGGACCTTCTTCAACATCAATGTGCCTCAGATCACCCCGACCATCGGCGCTTTGGTCACCACCCAGTTTCTGGATAGCTGGAACAGCTACCTGGATCCCCTGGTGTTTCTGCCGGATTGGCGCCTGCAGACCCTGCCCATCGCCCTGAACCAGTTTGTGGGTGAGGAAGGCACGGCCTACAACCTGGTCTCCGCAGCCTGCTGCCTGACGGTCATCCCGGTGTTCATCGTGTTCCTGTGCGGTCAGAAGTTCTTTGTCAAGGGTCTGACCGTGGGCGCTGTAAAGGGCTAAAAAAGAGGAGTTTTTCCCATGGAATCCATCAATGATTATCAGGAGCGGGAGCCGAGGCGGCAGACCGCCTTCGGCCGGTGGGGGCAGACCATTCTGGGCCATTTCCCCTTCCATGCGGGCGTCGCCCTGCTGCAAAGCCTGTCGTTTCTGCCCGGCGCCGCCTGTATTTACCTGTATGGGCGGCTGGGAGGCGCCGTTTTCATGATGGCGGGTTGGCTGCTGCTGGGCCTGACGGGGCCGGTGTATGCGGCCATGCAGAAAATGACCTGGCAGGAGCAGTTCGACTTCCCCTGCTATCTGTACCGGGAGTTCTTCCAGGAAGTGAAGAAGAATTTCCGCCAGGGCTACTGCATGGGCCTTCTCTTCACGGCCCTGTGGGGGCTGGTGCTTGCGCCCCTGGTCATTGCGGAAATGAGCAAAATTTCCCTGCCGGTGTGGGCGGTCATCGTCATGCTGGCGGCGGCCTGCCTGCTGCTCCTGATGAGTGCCTACGGCTTCTATCAGATGGGCCGCTGGCAGTTGAGCGTGGGGGCTATGGTGAAAAACGCATTGCTTCTCGTGTTCGCATTGGGCCTGCGGAGCTTTGCGGTGCTGCTTCTTTGGGCGGGATATCTGGTGCTGTTTGCCCTGTTCCCTCCCTATGTGCTGCCCGTAAACCTGATTTTGGGCATTCCCGCCCTGCTGACCGTCACGGCCCAGGCCATTTATGTGCCCAGAATCGACAAAATGATGGGTATGGCACGGGACATGGAGAAGAAAGAAGATTAGGAGGTTCCCCGATATGAACGGATTCAAAACAGTCCTTGCCGATTATGATTTTATCGTGGTCGGCGGCGGCATGACGGGCCTGTGTGCAGCCCTGGCGGCTGCCCGGCACGGAGCCCGGACGGCGCTGGTACAGGACCGGCCGGTGCTGGGCGGCAACGCCAGCAGCGAGATACGGATGCACATTTGCGGCGCGACGGCCAATAACGAAAAACCCGAATTGTCCGAGGGCGGTATCATCCATGAGCTGATGCTTGCCAACAAGCGGGTCAATGACAGCTATAATTTCTCCATCTGGGACGCCGTACTTTTCGATGCGGCCAAGAAGGAGAAAAATCTCGATCTGTACCTGAACTGTACCATGCACTCTGCCACCTGCGTCAACGGAGAGGTCAAGAGCATTGAGTGCTATCAGCTGACCACGGAAAAGCAGATTTTCCTCTCCGGTAAGATCTTTGCCGACTGCACCGGCAACGGTACCCTGGCAGCCTTCGTGGGGGCCGAATTCCACACCGGCAGCGAGGGTAAGGATGCCTACGGCGAGGAACACGCACCGGAGAAGCATAATGAGGACCGGATGGGCAACACCCTTCTGTTCAAGGCCATCGACCGGGGCCATCCGGTGGAGTTCATCCCGCCGGTGGAGGTCATGCACTTCACCGAGGACCAGCTGCGCCTGCGCAAGCATTCCAATCAGGTGCCGGCCTCCATTCTGGAGAAGGCCACCGAGTCCGAGCGGCGGATGCTCTATGACGGCTACTGCCAGGACTACGGCTACTGGTGGATTGAAATTCCCGGTACCTCCGACGATATTATTTCCGAGTACGAGGACATCCGGGACCAGCTGGTCAAGGCTGTGTACGGCGTGTGGGATCACATCAAGAACGGCGGCGACCACGGTGCGGCCAATTTCGACCTGATCTGGGTGGGGATGTTCCCCGGCGTTCGGGAGAGCCGCCGCATCATCTGCGACTATATGCTCAACGAGAACGATGTGCTGCACAACCATCGCTTCCCGGATGCTGTGGCCTACGGCGGCTGGCACATCGATAACCATGTGCCCGGCGGATTGTACACCGCCGACAAAGTGCCTTCCTTCGTTTATGAGTTCCGGGGGTCCTACGATATCCCTTACCGGAGCTACCTGGTGAAGGGCAAGACCAACCTGTACGCAGGCGGCCGGTGCATGGGCGCTTCCAAGCTGGGCATGGCCAGCTCCCGGGTCATGGGTACCTGCGCCATCGGCGGCCAGGCCATCGGTACGGCGGCGGCTCTGTGCCTGAAAGGCGACGGCGATATTCGCCATGTGGACGTGGAGGCATTGCAGCAGACCCTTCTTCGGGACGACTGCTACCTGCCCCTCCATGAAAATACCGATCCTCTGGACCTGGCCCGTGGCGGTAAAGTCACGGCATCCTCCCAGCAGGCGGATTACCCCGCAGCGGACATCCTCTCCGGCGTTACCCGCCGTGTCGAGGGGGTCCACAACGAGTGGCGGTCCGATGGGCTCTCCGAGAACGGCGAGTGGGTCCGGCTGGACCTGCCGAGGACTGGCAGAATTCACCGGGTGCAGGTGACCTTCGACTCCAATTTCGATTTGGAGAAGAAGATCACCCTGTCCTCCCGCCGCCAGCAGCAGCAGGAGATCGGCGTTCCCAAGGAACTGGCGAAGGATTACGATGTGGAGCTGCTTCTGGGCGGCAAGGTCGTGGCTACGGAGCAGCGCCGGGACAACTTCCAGCGGCTTTGCCGCATCGACTTCAACGGCGTGGAATGTGACGCCGTCCGGGTAACGGTGAAGGCGGTCAACGGCATTCCCGAGGCGAGAATTTTCGAGATTCGGGCCTACGAATAATTCAAAAAATCGCCCTGGGGCGGCGGTATTTTCCGCCAAACGCCTCAGGGCGAACGGTGTTTCCATCGGCTTTCCTCAGAAGTACCGGGCCGGTTTCTCTGAGAAAAGCCTTCCCCTGGGGGAAGGTGGCCACCCTCACGGGTGGCCGGATGAGGGGCGGTAGGGGCCTTCGATGCTCAGAGTCAAAGGCTCCCGGCGTGTAGGGGTGTGCCCCGCGCAGCGAATAGAAATATGCATGACTGCCGGTGGCAGTCGTACCTCTACTACGCTGTCATGGGCCATAGCCCATGACTGAGGGGGTGTAAGCGATCGATATGGTAAAAGCCATTGTTTGATAGTCTCCTACGAGATTGCTACCGTACACCCCCTCCGGCACCTTCGGTGCCACCTCCCCCTACGCGCCGGAAGAAAAATCCTAAACCCCACAAAATATCAATTTTTCACACCTCATCCACAGCAAAAAGGAGAAAAATGTATGCGTTTATCCACTTCTACCAATCTTTATAACTTTGACCGCTCCGTGCCTTATCAGCTCTCTATGGAGGACGCCATGCGGGTGTGCCGGGACGCCGGGTATAGCTTCCTGGACGCCAACTTCTGCGGCATGAGCCGCCTGGGCAAGAAGGAAGCTCCCATGACCCTGGACGACTGGGACGAGCGGGTCCGCTCCTGGAAGGTCCTGGCCGACCGAACCGGCATCAACTTCCGTCAGGCCCACGCTTTTTTCTCGGTGAAGGGCTCCATTACTGCCGACGCCCTGCCCGATGGGGAATTCGGCGAGGAAATGATGCGCCGCAGCGTCCTGGCTGCCGAGGTGCTGGGGGTGGAATGGATGGTGGTCCACCCGGTCAACATCCTCACTGACGGCCACAATGACCCCGAAGCCAGCTTCCGCTACAATCTGGAATACTACGGCAAGTGGGCCGAGTTCTTCCACGCCCATCACGTGGGTATGGCCATCGAGAATATGCTCTGCGGCGGCCGTCACAACAACGTCTGGGCGGACATCGACCGGCTTTGCGCTCTGGTGGATGCCATCGGCCGGGACAATGTGGGCGTGTGCGTGGACACGGGCCACGCCAATATCTCCGGCTACAAGGCCGCCGACGCCATCCGGAAGGTGGGCTATCGGCTCCGGGCCACCCACATCAACGACAACCATGCCAACGGCGTGGACGAACACGTGGCCCCCTACATGGGCACCATCGATTGGAGCGACGTGATGAATGCCCTTCGGGAGATCGATTATGCCCAGGATTTCTCCTTTGAAATTCAGAATCTGACCTCCTGCTACCCGGCAGCCTTGCAGCCGGAATTGATCCGCTTTTCCTATCAGCTGGGATGCTATCTGCTTTCCGGTGAGGCAGAGAAGCCGTGAAAACAGTTATCGGAATCGATTACGGCACCCAATCCGCCCGGGCGCTGCTTCTGAACGCCGAGGATGGCCGGGTGCTGGCCAGCTATTCCAGCCCCTATCCCCACGGCATTCTGCCCGGGGACCTGTGCAGCGCCGAGGATTACGAGGACCTCTTTTACATCCTCCTGCGGAAAGTGACCCCGGAGGAATACCGGTCCACCGTGGCGGGCATCTGCGTGGATGCCACCTCCATGACCCTGGTCCCCGTGGCGGCGGACGGGGAAATCCTGGGCCGGAAGCCGGAGTTTGCCAACGAGCCCCACGCCCAGATCAAGCTGTGGAAGTGCCATTCCGCCCAGGCTCAGGCCGAGGAAGCCGAGGCCCTGGCCCGGAAAATGGATGCGGCCTTCATCCGCCGGACCGGCGGGCGCATCAGCAGCGAATGGATGCTGCCGAAATTGCTGAAGATTCGGGACGAAGCCCCGGAAATCTACGAAAAGATCGACCTGGCCTTTGACCTGTGCGAATTCTTCACCTACCGGCTCACCGGCGAAATTCACCGGGGCACCGGCTCCATGGGCTTCAAGGCCAACTGGAGCCCGGAACAGGGCTTCCCGGACCGGGACTTCATGGAGGCCCTGCGGCCGGGCTTTGCCGACGAGTACGCCTATAAACTCCGTGGCCCGGTGAACACCCCCGGCGAAAAAGTGGGCGTTCTGCGCAAGGAGCTGTCCGACGAGCTGGGGCTGCCGGACAACGTGGCCGTCGCCACCGGTGTGCTGGACGGCTTCACGTCCCTGGTGTCCCTGGGCGCCCTGCAGGAAGGGGACGGAGCCATGATTCTGGGCACGTCCTCCACCATGACCCTCCAATTCCCGGAATACCGGGAGGTGCCGGAGGTCTGCGGTGTGGCGAAAGACGGCCTGACCAAGGGCCTGTACGGCCTGGATTCCGGCCAGTGCGCCAACGGCGACCTGCTGGCCTGGTTCCTGGAAAACGGCCTGTCCGGCAAGATCACCGACGAGGCAAAAGAACGGGGCATGAACGTCCACGCCCTGCTGTGCGAAAAAATGAAAGAGCCTTGGAACTGCGCCCTGACGGTGGTGGACTGGTTCAACGGCAGCCGGAACGCCCCCAGTGACCTGAGCCTTACCGGCTCCATCCACGGCATGACCCTGCGGACCAAGCCGGAGGACATTTACCTGGCCATGCTTCAGGGCCTGGCCTGCGGCATGGGGGAGAACATCGCCGTCTGCGAGGAGTGCGGCGTGCCGGTGAAGCGTATCGTGGCCACCGGCGGCATCACGGAGAAGAATCCCTTTATGATGCAGCAGTACGCCAACATCCTGGACCGGGACATCGCCGTGGGCAACTTCCCGGAGGGGCCGGCTCTGGGCGCCGGTATTTTCGCCGCCGTGGCGGCGGGCATTTACCCGGACGCTCTGGCGGGCTTTGAAGCCATGGGTGTGAAGAAATTTACCCATTATACCCCGGACCAGGCCCATCGGGCGGAGTACGCTGCCATCCGGCAGCGGAACCACGCCGCCCGGCTCATGGAAGTCCGGCGGCAGAAAGAAAAATAAGCAGATTGCCCCGACGGTTCGGATGGACTGTCGGGGCAATCTGCTTTTTTCGGGGAAATCATCCCAGGGCTTTTGTTTTCTCGTAGGCGGCCAGGACGGCCTCCATGGCGGCGGAGCGGAAAGCGGAGGCTTCCAGAGCCCGGACGCCTGCAATGGTGCTGCCGCCGGGGCTGCACACGGCATCCTTCAGGACTTCCGGGTGCGTCTGGGTGTCCAGAGCTAGCCTGGCGCTGCCCAGGAGCATCTGGGCGGTATATTCCCGGGCTTTGGCCCGGGGCAGACCGCAGGCAACGGCGCCGTCGGCCAAGGCCTGCAAAAAAACGAAGGCAAAGGCGGGACCGCAGCCGGTCAGGGCTGAAGCAGCGTCGATCAGGCGTTCGGGAAGATTGTCGATGCGTCCGGCCTGAACCATCAGCTCCCGGAAGCCTTCTTCATCCGCCTGGGTGGCCAGCGTCCCCCGGCTCAGCAGGATCATGCCGCTGCCCACGGTGCAGGGGGTGTTGGGCATGATCCGCAGGATGCGCTTCCCGGGGAAAAGAGCCTCCAGGGAGGCCAGGGACACACCGGCCAGCATGGATACCAGCACGCCGTCCCAGCAGGCCATGGCGGGGCCGATCTCCCGGGCTGTCTTGGCCAGCATCTGGGGCTTAATGCCCAGGAACAGATACCGGCTCCCGGCAATCAGGGCATCCCGGTCCGCCCAATGGCATCCGAGCCGCTCTGCGGCGGCACGGGAATGCTCCGGCGTGCTGCAGGTAACGGCAATTTTCTCCGGCGGGACGGCCTTGCAGGCGGCCGCTGCCAGGGCGCCGCCCATGCTGCCGGCGCCCAAAAATCCGGCGAAATAGGTTTCCATATGTGCTGCCTCCTATCGAATCTGACCGTTTCCGGTGATGATGTATTTGTACGTACTCAGCTCGTCCAGTCCCATGGGTCCCCGGGCGTGGAGTTTCTGGGTGGAAATGCCCATTTCGCAGCCCAGGCCGAATTCTCCGCCGTCGGTAAAGCGAGTGGAGACGTTCACATAGACGGCGGCGCTGTCTACACGGGCCGTGAAGCGGGCCGCCCGGTCTGGACGCTCGGTGACGATGGCCTCGCTGTGACCGGTGGAGTGGGCGGCAATGTGCGCAATGGCGGCGTCCGGGGAATCCACGACACCAACGGCAAGAATGTAATCCAGGAATTCCGTATCAAAGTCCTTGGGACCTGCCGGAGTGCCGGGGATGATGGCGGCTGCCGCCGGGTCCAGCCGTAGCTCCACCGGAACCAGCCCATGGACTGCCCGGTCCTCCACCAGCGCCTTCCGGAGCATAGGCAGGAATTGCCGGGCCACGGCCCGGTGGACAAGGCAGACCTCCTCAGCGTTGCAGACGGAGGGACGGCTGGTTTTGGCGTTGACGATGATCTGCACCGCTTTTTCCAGGTCCGCAAACTCGTCCACATACACATGACAGATGCCGGTACCGGTCTGGATGCAGGGCACCGTGGCGTTTTCCACGCAGGCACGGATCAGACCCGCACCGCCCCGGGGAATCAGCAAGTCAATGAGTCCCGTGGCCTGCATCAGCTCCACGGCGCTGGCCCGGGTGGTATCCCGGACCAGATTCAGCATCTCCGGGTCAGCACCCACAGCGGCAATGCCCTCCTTCAGGGCGGTCACGATGGCTGCAGCGGAGCGGATGGACTCTTTCCCACTGCGCAGCACACAGACGTTGCCGCTTTTCAGGGCCAGCGCCGCCGCATCGGAGGTGACGTTGGGGCGGCTTTCATAGATGATGGCGATCAGACCCAGGGGAATCTGCACCTTGCGGATGACCATGCCGTTGGGCCGGATGACCTCCGAAAGGGTGCGGCCGGTGTGATCCGGCAGGGCGGTCAGGGCACGGATCCCTGCGGCCATGGCATCGATGCGACCGTTGTTCAGCAGCAGCCGGTCCAGCATCCCTTCGGAAAGATGCCCCCGGGCCGCCTCCATATCGGCGGCGTTTTCCCGGAGAATGTCCGTCCGGTGCTCCTGCAGCCGGTCTGCCATGGCCAGCAGCATGGCGTTTTTCCCGGCTTCGTCCATGGCCTGCAGACAGGCCATGGCGGAACGGGTGCGCAGCAGTATTTCTCTCGTGGTCATTTTCCGGCTCCTTTCACCAGAAAGCGGGTGCCGACATTTTTGCCGGCGGCAATGTCATAGAGAATGTGCGGGTCCTTTCCGTTGGCGATCAGCATTTCGCATCCGGCCCGGGTGGCAATGGCGGCGGCCTTCAGCTTGGTCACCATGCCGCCGGTGCCCAGGGCGGAGCCTTTCCCACCGGCCAGCGCAAATACGGCATCGTTCAGCTCCGGCACCACATGGATGAGCCGGGCATCGGGGTTTTGCCGGGGGTCGCTGTCGTAGAGCCCGTCAATGTCCGAAAGCAGCACCAGAAGCTCCGCCCGAATACTGGCAGAGACGGTGGCGGAGAGGGTGTCATTGTCGCCAATCTCGATCTCCTCTGTGGAGACGGTGTCGTTTTCGTTGATGATGGGCAGGGCCCGCAGGGCCAGAAGCCGCTCCAGGGTATTATGGAAGTTGGTTTTCCGGTCGGGGTCCTTTACGTCCGGACCGGTGATCAGCAGTTGTGCCACCGTGTGGCTATACTCGGTGAACAGCTTGTCGTAGGTGTACATCAGTTCGCACTGGCCAATGGCGGCAGCGGCCTGCTTGGTGGGAATATCCCGGGGACGCTCCGGCAGGTTGAGCTTGCCCACGCCCATGGCAATGGCACCTGAGGAGACCAGAATGATCTCGTGCCCGGCGTTTTTCAGATCGCTGAGGACCTTGCAAAGACATTCGATCCGGGAAATGTTCAGCCGACCGGTGGGATGGGCCAGCGTGGAGGTGCCGACCTTGACAACGATTCTCATAGTTTACCTCTTTCTTATTTGACGGGGAATATGGAAAGACCTTATGCTCCCAGCAGGGAGCGGAAGGTCCGGGCCACGGAAGCAATGCGGCCGAAGGGGGCTTCCAGTCCGGCACTATCGAGAAACGCCAGGAAGGAGGGCTCGCTGTTGGTCAGGTTTTCTTCGTAGATTTCCAGGCCGTCGCCGGAATTTTCCAGCTCCAGCTGATAGATCTGCATGGCGGCATCATTGCTCAGCACATAGCTGAGGATGTACATGGGATTGGTGTAAAAATGGGTGATGAGGGCGTAATACTGCTCGTTCATGCCCTCCATGTGGAAGGCTTCGCAGGTGTCCGCAAAGAGCTTGCGCAGGTTTTCCACGCTCAGGTCGCTGCCGGTGAGGCCGTAGGCCGCCTGCTCGAAGCTGGCGTAAGCCGCCTGCTCCACATAGACACTGAGGCTGTCCACCATGGCCCCCTGGGAAAGCGCTTCGCCGCCGTCGGCATAGCACAGGCTCAGATAGGTCATGGCCTGGGAGAAAATCTCCGACACGTCCACGCTGTTGGAAGCACCGCCGCTGGCGTAATCGTTGGCGAAGTGGCCGAATTCGTGGATGAAGGTCAATTTATCATAGACCGTCTCCGTGGGACAGACGAAAATGAAGGGCTCGGCGTAGCTGTCCAGATAAATCTCAAAGGAGGAATTGTACTTGTAGGCGCTGGGGGTCAGGTCGTAAAGATGGCCCTTGTCCAGCAGGGTGTAGGCATCCTGGATGGTCCCGCCCATGGCCTTGGCGGCGGAGGCTACATAGGCCACGGTGTCCGCTTCTTTGCCGGGGGCGTCCAGGCCGGTGTCCAGGTCCCGGACCTGGGCATAGATGGGGCCAAGCTCGCTCTGAATGGCGGCCAGATAATTCTGAGCCTCCTCCGGGGTGAAATCCCGGTAGTAGGACTGGTCGTAGGCGAACTGGGCATAGTTGTCGTAGCCGCAGTAGGCGGCGATTTTCTGCCGCAGGGCGATGAGGGACAAGAGCGTTTCCTCCATGGCGGGAACGTAGGTGGTGTAATATGCCTCCTCCGTGTCGGCCTGGGCGGCCTTGTCGTTCTGGACATAGTAGTCGGAGATCAGGTCCGATTCCTGCTGGAAAAGGTCCAGAAGGGCCTCGTCATAGAATGCTTCTCCGTCGTAGGCGGTGAAATAGTCCGCACCGAAGTAGTCGTCCCCTTCCAGTTCGGACCGGTAGGGGGACTGGGCCAAGGCCCGGTACAGGGTCTCCAGGCCCGCATCCGCCGTGGAGGCGTTGCTGCCGCAGTAGGCATATTCGTCGGCCCAGTAGCTGTCCCGCAGGTCGGCGCAGTAGTAAATATCGGCCAGATAATAGTTGGTGTAGAACCGGTCGTAGGCATCATAATAGTCCAGAATGCCCCGGAGGACCGCCTGCAGGTCCTTGCCGTTGGCGGCGGTGTCGCAGGCAGCATCCAACGTCTCCTGCAACGCATCCATATCCGGATGGGTGTAGGTCATGTCGGAAAACTTCGTGACGGTGTGGGTGTTCAGGCCCATCATCTGGCCAAGGGCACTGAAATAGCCGCCAAAATTTACATTGGCGCAGCCGGTGAGCAACAGGGCCAGGATCAGGAGCAGACAGAGCAGTCTCTTTTTCATAGGGGAGTCCTCGTGCTTTCTTTTTTTCCCAGTTTACCATATCAAATCAAAAAAAGCAATGAATTTCCCTATTTACATAGCACGCAATGCGTGCTAAAATAGTTGCACACGCAACGAAAGAAGAAAAGAGGAAGCGTTATGTCTCAATTGACCCGAAATATTCTGGAAATTGCCCGCTGCGGCAATCAGTTCAGCGCAGATACCATGTGCGCCATGGGCCTGAAAACCTGCCATGCCAGTTATCTTCTGGAGATCTGCAATCACCCCGGCATTTCCCAGGACCAGCTGGCCAACCGTATTTGTATCAATAAAAGCAACATTGCCCGGCAGGCGGCGGCCTTGGAGGAAGGGGGCTTCATTACCCGCCGGACCTCCCCGGAGGACAAGCGGGTTTTGCAGCTTTACCCCACAGAAAAGACGTTGGAATTGCTGCCGCAGATCCGGGAGAGCCTCCGGGGCTGGGAGGATTACCTGACCCACGGCTTCACGGAGGAGGAAGTGGCCCTGCTGGAAGGGCTGCTGGAACGGGCCCACCAGCGGGCGGCCCAATGGGTGGAGGCACGGTAAATGGGCAGACTGCGAAAATATATCCGGCCTTATTACGCCTATATTTTCTTGGCCGTGATGATCAAGCTGTCCGGGGCGCTGCTGGAGCTGTGGATCCCGGATCTGATGGAAAAAATGCTGGATGTTTACGTGCCTTTGGGCGAAAAGCGGGGAATATGGCTCTGCGGCGGGGGCATGGTCCTCTGCGCCGCCGGATGCCTGGTCCTGAACATCATCGCCAACCGCATGAGCGCCGTCAGCTCCGGTAAAATTACGAAGGCCCTGCGCCACGACCTGTTTGCCAAGCTGGAAGGGCTGTCCGCCCGGCAGATGGATGAGCTGACCGTGTCCAGCGCCGAATCCCGGCTTACCAGCGACACCTATAACGTCAATCAGCTGCTGGCACGGGTCCAGCGGCTGGGCATCCGGGCCCCCATTCTGCTGCTGGGCGGGGTGGGCATGATGCTGCGGATGGACGTGCCGCTGGCCCTGGTTCTCATTGCCCTGCTGCCCCTCATTGTCCTCATCGTCTGGTGGGTCACGAAAACCAGTGTGCCGCTGTACACCAGACAGCAGAGCGTCCTGGACCGGGTGGTGCGGACCGTTCAGGAAAACATCACCGGCATCCGGGTCATCAAGGCCCTGAGCAAAACGGACTATGAGCGCCAGCGCTTCCGGAACGTCAACGGCGAACTGACGGACGTGGAGGAAAAGGCCGGGCGCATCACGTCCATCACCAACCCGGCGGCGACCCTGGTCCTGAATCTGGGCCTGACACTGGTGGTGGTGGCGGGGGCCTACCGGGTGAACTCCGGGGGCTGCAAAAGCGGCGTGATCGTTGCGTTTTTGCAGTATTTTACCATGATCCTGAACGCCCTTCTGGGCGTGACCCGTATTTTCATCATGTTCTCCAAGGGTCAGGCCAGCGCCAACCGGGTGGCGGATGTGCTGAACCTGCCGCCGGACCTGGAGGTATTGCCTGCGGAAAAATGCGAGGAAACGGGAAATCACATCGAATTCCGGGATGTGTCCTTCTCCTATACCGGTAAGGGCGACCACCTGGAACACGTCAGCTTTGCCCTGAAGCACGGGGGCTGCCTGGGCATTCTTGGCCCCACCGGCGCAGGCAAAAGCACCCTGGTGAACCTGCTTTTGCGGCTTTATGACCGGCGGGAGGGGGAGATTTTGCTGGATGGCCGGGACGTCCGGACCATCCCCACGGAGGAATTGCGGAAAAAATTCGGCGTGGTATTCCAGAATGATTTCGTCATGCGGGGGACCATCGGAGAGAATATTTCTTTCTTCCGGGGACTGCCGGAGGAGGACCTGACCCACGCCGCCGGGGCCGCTCAGGCGGGCTTTATCGCCGAAAAAGAGGGCGGCATGGCTGCCGAGGTTACGGCCCGGGGCAATAACCTGTCCGGCGGGCAGAAGCAGCGGCTCCTGATTGCCCGTGCCTTGGCGGGAAAGCCGGATATTCTGGTGCTGGACGATGCTTCCTCGGCATTGGATTACCGGACCGATGCGAACCTGCGCCACGCATTGAGCCGGGCGTACGCCGGGGTCACGACCATTATCGTTGCCCAGCGGGTCAGTTCCCTGCGCCATGCGGATGAAATCCTGGTGCTGGATGACGGAAAAGTTCTGGGCCAGGGGACCCACGAGCATTTGATGAATACCTGTCCGGAATATGCCCTCATCGCCCGGACCCAGATGGGCGAGGGAAAGGAGGGAGCCTGACATGGAAAAGAAGAAAAAAAGCTGGCTCCTGCGGCGGCTCTGGCAGTATCTGGGCCGGAACCGGGCTATGCTGGCCCTGGCGCTGGCTCTGTCCATCGGGTCCAGCCTTTTGAGCCTCTATGGACCCAAGCTGTCCGGCCGGGCCATCAACGCCATTGACCTGGGGGCAGGGCAGGTGGATTTCGACACGGTGTTCCGCTGCGCCATTTTCATGGCGATTTGCTACGCCTGCTCGGCGGGGCTGACCTACCTTCTCAACGGCGTGATGATCCACCTGTCCCGGACCGTGTCCCGGCAGATGCGCCACGATATTTTTGAAAATCTTACGTTATTGCCGGTGGGCTTCTTCGACCGGTATCAGACCGGCGATCTCATCAGTATCCTTACCTACGATGTGGACACGGTGAACCAGTCCCTGTCCTCGGACCTGCTGCAAATTTTGCAGAGTGTGGTCACGGTGACGGTGAGCTTCTTTATGATGATGTCCATTGCACCGGAGCTGGAGATCGTGTTCTTCGTAACCATCCCGGCGACGATCTTGTTTACCCGCTGGCTGGCGGGACGGGTGCGGCCGCTGTTCCGCAAGCGCAGCGGCAAGCTGGGGGCCCTGAACGGCTTCGTGGAGGAAATGCTTTCCGGCCAGAAAACCATCCGGGCCTACGGCCGGGAGGAAGCGGTGCTGGAAAAATTCGACGAAAAGAACGCCGAGGCGGTGGACGCCTACACCGTGGCGGAGGCCAACGGCACCGTCACCGGCCCCTGTGTGAATTTCATCAACAACGTGTCCCTGGCCATGGTGTGCCTGCTGGGCAGTATGCTCTTTCTGCAGGGCAAGCTGGGCCTGGGGGACCTGTCCAGCTTTGTCCAGTATTCCCGGAAGTTTTCCGGGCCCATCAATGAAGTGGCGAATATTATTGCCGAATTGCAAAGCGCCTTTGCCGCAGCCGAGCGGGTGTTCTCCCTCATCGATGCCGAGCCGGAGGCCCCGGATGCGGTTGGCGCCAAAGAGCTGACAAAGGTCCGGGGGGATGTGGAACTGCGCCATGTGGACTTCGGCTACGAGCCGGGGAAGCCCATCATTCAGGACCTGTCCTTCCATGCCAAGCCCGGCAGCCTGACGGCCATTGTCGGCCCCACCGGCGCAGGCAAAACAACCATTATCAACCTTTTAATGCGCTTTTACGATGTGGATGCCGGGGAGATCCTCCTGGACGGCCAGGACATCCGGGCCCTGACCCGGGATTCCCTCCGGCGGGCCTATACCATGGTTTTGCAGGATACCTGGCTGTTCCACGGGACGATTTTCGACAACATCGCCTACGGAAAGCCGGGGGCCACCATGGAGGAGGTTGTTGCGGCGGCGAAAGCGGCTCACATTCACGGCTATATTTCCCGACTGCCCCAAGGCTATGATACGATTCTGTCCGACAACGGCTCCTCCATTTCCAAGGGCCAGAAGCAGCTGCTGACCATCGCCCGGGCGATGCTGCTGGATGCCCATATGCTCATTCTGGACGAGGCAACCTCCAACGTGGACACCCGCACGGAGGAAAAAATTCAGCGGTCCTACCGGTCCCTGATGGCGGGCAAGACCTGCTTCGTCATTGCCCACCGGCTCAGCACCATCCGCTCGGCGGACCACATTCTGGTGCTGAACGGCGGACAGGTGGTGGAGCAGGGCACCCACGAGAGCCTTATGGCCCAAAAGGGCTTCTATTACGACCTCTACCAGGCACAATTTGACTCCGTGGCCGGGTAGGGTATGTACATTTCGGAAAAAGCGTGGTAAACTGAAAGAAGAATCCCCCGGCGGGTGCAGTTCAGATTGCGCCTCGCCGGGGGAGTTTCTCTTATTTTACGGTTTCAGGAATGCACCGAGCAATTCCTCCACTGCCCGCTCGCTGTCCACATCCAGGCAGATGGACGCAAACGGCGCATCGATGGGTCGCTCCCGGAAGTCGGAGACCACCATGCCCCGGCACAGCGTGCCGCCGCACTCCACACGGGTGGGCAGCTTCCGGATCGTCACCACGCTGGGGTCCACCGCCACCACCATGGCCAGGGGGTCATGGACCGGGCAGCGGTCCAGATACCGGTTATTCTGGCAGGCAAAGGCAAAATACAGCTTCAGCGCCTCACGCATATAGTCCAGAATGGGCCTGCAGTCCTCCGCCCAATACTTCTCCGCAATGTCCAGGTGCCGGGGCGTCAGGAAGGTCTTGCCGGTCACGTCGATGCCCACCAGGGTCAAATCGAACCCGGCCAGGAACACCCGGTCCGCCGCCTCCGGGTCCCCGGCAATATTTGCCTCGCTGACCGGCGACACGTTTCCCGGCGCCCGCACGGCTCCGCCCATGACCACCACATTCTTCACCAACCGTGGGAGCGCAGGTTCCTTTTCCAACGCCAGCGCCAAATTGGTCATCCGGCCCAGAGTCACTACCGTCAATTCTCCGGGATTCTCCCGGGCCAGCCGCACGATCATGTCCCAGCCAGCCTCCGCTGCCGGTTTCTGGTCCGCCGGGGGCAGTTCCGCATTTCCAACGCCGTTGGCCCCATGGATATGAGGCACCGGACCCTCCCAGGGGCCGACCAGCGGTGCATTGGCTCCCACGGCCACCGGCACTTCATAGCCGGGCTTAGCCAGATGAATGAGCCGGATGGAATTTCCCGCCGCCTGGTAAGCGTCGATATTGCCGCAGCCGGTGGTGATGCCCAGCACCCGCACGTCCGGGCGTTTCAGGGCAAACAGGATGGCGATGGAGTCGTCGATCCCGGTATCGCAGTCAATGAGCATTTTTATCATGGCAGTACTCTCCTTTTTTCCTCATTTTAGTTGAGAAACGGCGTTTCGTAAATGCGCCGGAGGGAGAAATTCGCCCGATAAAATTGTGCAAATTGCCGTCAGAGCAGTTCCTGCTCCAGGGCGTCGAATTCGGGAGTGGAGAAAAATTCGCCAAGGGTGATGCCCAGCCCGTCGCAGATCATTTTGATGGTGATGAGCTTCGGGTTCCGGCTTTTCCCGTAGAGAATGTTCTTGATGCTGGACGGCGGCAGCGCCGAGACTGTGGCCAGGCGGTTGATGGTCATGTCCCGCTGGCCGCAAAGCTGCAAGATTCGGTTCCGAACGGCCGTTATGGTATCCATTTTCATGCCTCCAATTGTTTTTCTGGAAATAGAATAAACAATTGACTTGCATTTTATAGGCTACCCATGCTACTATATAGGCTATACAAAGCCTATTAAAGGAGAACGGTATGGACACAGAAGAACTGACACCGGGCAAGGGTGGGGCAGACTGCCTGTATAATGGTCTGCACGAAGGCTATGAATGTGCCTGCGACGAGTGCGATTTTTACTTGGAGTGTTATCCGGACTGGCGGAAATTTGGGGAATACAGGTAATTCCGAATTCTACCAACCGTAGGTAGCAATTTCCCTGACCGGATGGTATGATAAGGCCACGAAAGGCCCTGCGGGAAAAGCGCCGCCTTACCCAGGCGGCCCCGGCAGAAAAGCTGAACGTCAGCGACAAGGCCGTCTCAAAATTGGAGACCGGCAAGGGCTATCCGGACATTTCCCTGCTGGAGCCGCTGGCGGCGGCTCTGGGGGTGTCCCTGACGGAGCTGCTGGCCGGGTCGGCGGTGGAGAACGCAAACGTGAGCGCCAATATGCTCCGCAGTCATTTTTATGTGTGCCCGGTCTGCGGCAATGTGCTGCACAGCATGGGGGCTGCGGCGGTGTCCTGCCACGGCATCGCCCTGCCGCCGCTGGAAGCCGAGGAGGCCGGGGAGGCCATCCGGGTGGAATGTGTGGAGGACGAGTACCTGGTCAGTGTGGACCACGAAATGGTCAAGGGCCACTATATTTCCTTTCTGGCGGTGGAGTCCTGCGACCGGCTGCAGCTGGTGAAACTCTACCCGGAGGGACCGGCCCAGGCCCGCTTTGCCCGCAGCGGTGTCAGGAAGGTGCTCGCCTGCTGCAACCGGGACGGGCTGATGGAGAAGAAGGTAAAGTAAGCCATCCCCGGCGAAGATTTGCAGGGTCGGCGGCTCGCTCGAATTCTATACGCCGAAACAGGGTGGCGTAAGCCTCCCCTGTGTAGGGGGAGGTGGCTGCCCTTTAGGGCAGCCGGAGGGGGTGTACGGT